>ERZ826146.347-NODE-347-length-56264-cov-72.530627_pt1 | contig 56264 bp, 45 predicted proteins | sample MGYA00519857_ERZ826146 | MGnify/ENA primary metagenome ERZ826146 (study PRJEB31778, sample SAMEA3449222) | human gut metagenome | biome: human gut; feature: human-associated habitat; material: faeces | place: United Kingdom | collected 2010/2012 ...
ACGTGGAGAACACCTCCGGGTTCCACGTCACCGTGGAGGACGCGGAGCGCTGCCCGCGCATGACCGGCACGCAGATCGAAAATGTCTGCGTCAAGCCCGCTCCCTACTGGATGCAGGTGCGGATCTGGAAAACCGGCATGCGCCCCATCAACGCGTTGGTGGATATCACCAACTATGTGATGCTGGCCACCGGTCAGCCCTCCCACGCCTATGATTCCGACCACATCGCCGGGCACATCATCGTTCGCCGCGCCAAAGCGGGCGAAACGCTGACGCTGCTCAACGGCAAGGAGCTGCCCCTCAGCACCGACGATCTGACCATCGCCGACGATGCGGGCATCGTGGGTCTGGCGGGCGTCATGGGCGGCGCCAAGGACTCCATCCTCCCCACCACCAGCAAGGTCATTCTGGAGATCGCCAACTTCCAGGCCGCCGGCATCCGCCGCACCGCCCTGCGGTACGACAACCGCACCGAGGCCTCCGCCCGCTACGAAAAGGCCATCGACCCGGAGCGCTGCGATCAGGCTCTGGATCTGTCCATGCAGCTGTTCTCCGACCTGTACCCGGAGATGAAGGTCACCGGTCTGGTGGACGAATATCCCCGGCACCTGAAGCCGGCGGAGATCGACGTGCCGCTCAGCTGGCTGGAACGCCGGCTGGGCAAGCGCCTGCCTCCGGATGAGATCAAGCACAAAATGGAGCTGCTGGGCTACAGCATCACCTTCAACGGCGACAATATGCATGTGGTGGTCCCCACCTGGCGTTCCACCGGCGATGTGTCCATCCAGGCGGATATCATGGAGGAGGTCGCCCGGATGTACGGCTACGAGAACTTCGAGGCCGAGCCCATCACCACCACCTTCGACGGCGCCATCAACCAGCTGGACAAGGATCTGGAACGGCGCATCAAGGAGTATCTGGCCATCCGCTGCGGCATGCAGGAGATCTTCACCTATCCGTGGATGGAGGAATCCTACGTCAACGCGGTGCTGCAGAGCACGGAGGGCATTCTGTCCCTGTCCACGCCGCCGTCTCCCGCCGAGCGGTTCGTGCGCTCCTCCCTGCTGCCCAACCTGTGCAAGGCGGTGGTGAAGAACGAGCGCTACTTCAACGAGTTCTCCATTTTCGAGACGGCGCAGGTGTTCCGCGACGAGAACTACACCTCCCCCTACGATCCCCGCGAGAAGCTGCCCTCCCAGCGCAAGAACGTGGCGGGCGCCTTCGCCACCACCGGCAAGGACATCACCGCCCTGTTCCGCAAGGCCAAGGGCGTGGTGGAGATGATGGCGCGCTACGTCCACATGGAAACGCTGACCTTCCGCCAAACGGAGAAGCCCGTGTGGGCCGACAACGTGGTCTGGCTGAACATCTACCGCGGTGACGAGAAGGTAGGCGACCTGGCCCTGCTGGCCAAGAAGGTCTCCATGGCCTGCGGCATCAAGAACATGAACGTAATGCTGTTCCAGCTGGATCAGGACTCCCTGGTACCCCTGAAGTCCCGCACCAACACCTTCACCCACCTGGCCGAGTATCCCATGACCGACTACGACATCTCCCTGCTGGTGGATGGTTCCGTCCAGTGGAAGGACGTGGCCCAGACCGTCCGCGGCATCAAGAGTGAGCTGCTCCACGGCGCGGCCTTCGTAGATGAGTACCGCGGCAAGCAGGTCCCGGCAGGCAAGAAGTCCCTGACGCTGCGTCTGGCCATCGGCTCCAAGGATAAGACCCTGACCTCCGCCGAGATCGAGGAGGTCGCCTCCGGCGTGCTCAACAAGATCGCCAAGCGCTTCGGTGCGGAGCTGCGCCGCTGATCCCGCGCAGATTTCCCCCTGCACCGCGCACTTTTTCCCCTTTACAGTTCCGGGAAAAGAGCGTATACTAAAAGCGATATTGAGAAAATGAGAAAGGCGGTGCCCACATGGACGAATTTACCCGTAAGTTCAACGCGGCAGAGGATAAGGAGCAGCAGGTACACCACATCCTCACCTCCGTCTACGAATCACTCAAGGAGAAGGGCTATGATCCCATCAATCAGATCGTGGGCTACATTCTCTCCGAGGATCCTACCTACATCACCAACCACAACTCCGCCCGGTCCCTGATCTGCAAGATCGACCGGGACGAGCTGCTGCAGGTCCTGGTGAAGAGCTATCTGGAGCTGTAAGCGTACCGCTGTAAGGGGCTGCCGTGCAGAAGCGCGGCAGCCCCTTTTTCCTTTGCGGCACAAAGTCCCATATTTTTCCTGCCGCGCCTGCGTTGACAGCCCCGTCCAAATGTGTTACAATTTGGTTACAAAAATTTTCGGAGGTATCATCATGGCTGAAAACAAAAAGCCCGAAGGGCTTATCTATAAGAACCACCCCCTGCGCCGCGTAGACAATTTCATCTACTACGGTAGCATGGCGGACAAATACATCGTCCTGCTGCAAATTCTCGACACCGTCAAGGAGCAGGACATGGACGTGGCCAAGCGTGTATCCGTCCAGCTTCAGCTGACCGACCCGGACCTCAAGTCCCGGGACCGCGTGGTCAAGAAATCCGAGAAGGACAGCCTCTATGCCGCCATGGATGTGGGCTGCATCTGGCTGGAGCGCGCCCTCGCCGGCAAGCTGTAAGCCATGAAGCGTATTTTTTCCGCACTGGCAGTGGCTCTGGCCACGCTGTTGGTCATCGGCGGTGACGCGGTGGTCAACTTCGGCGGTGCCGCCGCCAGCATGACCGACGCCGCCCCCGCCGTGCCCCTGACCATTGCCTCCGTCTCCGCCCTGCCCACCGGCACCACTGAGCCCTCTCCCGAGACAGCACTGTTCTCCGGCCTGCTGGGCGCAGCGGCGCTGACGGCCCATCCCGGCGGCGAGACCGCCGAGGATGCCCTGCTCAACAACGAGGACGCCGCCAAGGCTGCTGCCGCACAGGCTGCCGAGGAAGAACCGCCCCAGGAGACGCCCGAGGCCGACGAGGCGCCCGTCTCCACCGCCGTTCAGGCACTGGGCGTGATCTCCGGCACCGGCGTCCGTATGCGCAGCGGCGCAGGCACCGGCTATGACATCCTCAAGACCCTGGACAAGGGCGCCGTTATCGAGCTCACCGCCCAGGAGGGTGACTGGTACCGTATCTCCTTCGACGGCAAGCGCGGCTATGTGGCTGCCCAGTATGTCACCCGCTACGACACCGCCTCCGGCCTTAACGGCGCCGGACGTGTCACCGCGGACGTGCTGAACATCCGTACCGCCGCCAAAAGCGGCAGCACCTCTCTGGGCACCGTATCTCAGGGCACGGTCATTGCCGTCACCGGCATTGAGTCCGGCGGCTGGTTCGCCGTTACCTACAACGGCATCAGCGGCTATGTGGCCTCGCAGTACGTGCTGATCTGCCCCACCTCCGCCCTGACCGGCACGGCGGACAAGCCCGCCGAGAATACAACGACCGAAGGGTCTCCCGCCGAAGCACCTGTCGAGACCCCCGCGGCGCCGGCCGCCTCCGCCTCCGGCAGCAGCATCGTCTCCATCGCCCAGCAGTATCTGGGCGTGCCCTACGTCTACGGCGGTTCCTCTGCCAGCGGCTTCGACTGCTCCGGCTTCACCATGTATGTCTTTGCCCAGGTGGGCATCAAGCTGCCCCACGGCGCCACCAGCCAGCTCAGCTACGGCACCGAGGTCTCCCGCAGCGATCTGCAGCCCGGCGATCTGGTATTCTTCCAGGACTACGGCTATACCGCCTCCCATGTGGGCATCTATATCGGCGGCGACCAGTTCATCCACGCCTCGTCCTCCTACTACAACGGGCACTGCGTGGTGATCACCTCCCTGTCCGAGACGTACTACAACAACCACTACCTCACCGCGCGGCGGCACTGATGCAGACAAAACACCCACGGCTTCAGCCGTGGGTGTTCTTTTTTACAGCGCCGCCCGTTCCGAAAGTGGGCTGCATATAGTGTTCTGCAATGGACCTGTATACCGCGCCGAAGCCGCATCGCGTCACTCCGCGCTGCCGTCCGCGCTTTCGCCCTCTGCCGCCTTCTGCGCCGCGGCGATATTCACATACAGCTCCTCCGGCTTGTGGGGATGCAGCCTGATGTTGTAAAACAGCATGAACGCCGACACCAGCACCATCACCAGGCTCAGCGCCTGGCTGACGCGGATGGGCTCGCCGCCGATGGTCCAGTTGAACAGGTACAGGCTGTCGGTCCGCAGCCCCTCGACCCAGAACCGTCCGATACCGTACCACAGGAAGTAGAACCAGGTGTTCTCACCGTCAAAGCGGCGTCCCTTCGCCACGATAAAGACGATCAGCAGCAGCCCCACTACGTTCCACAGGCTCTCGTACAGGAACGTAGGATGCACCTCCACCAGCGTCCCCGCGGTGGTGGTCAGCTGCATCCGCCACGGCAGCGTCGTCTCCGCGCCGAAGGCCTCCCGGTTCATGAAGTTGCCCCAGCGGCCCACCGCCTGCCCGATCAGGAAACCCATCACGATCAGGTCCGTCAGCGCCCCCAGCTTGAAGCCCCGCTTTTTGCTGAGCACGAAGCACACCAGCACCGCCGCGATCACGCCGCCGTAGATGGCCAATCCACCGTCCCAGATGGCGATGGACTCCGCCCAGTCAAAGGAACCATCCGCTTTTTTGAACCGGTCCAGATAAAACAGCACATAGTACAGCCGCGCCCCCACGATAGCCAGGGGAATGCCCCACAGCACGCCGTCCATCAAGTTATCCTCGGTGATTCCGTACTTCTCCTTCTGCTTCATGCAGAACCACAGCGCCAGCAGCACGCCCAGCGCGATGATGATTCCGTACCAATAAATGGCCTTTCCTCCGATATGGAAGGCTACGGACGAGCCGGTAAAGGCCCAGTCCCCGAAAAGCCCCGGAAACCGGATGGGGCTGTCCGCCATGATCCTCACGTTCATGTTATCCCTCCTTGGGCGCGATCACCGACAGCGCCATGTGCGCCCGCGTGAAGTTCTCCCGCAGGAACGCGCGCACATCCTCCGCGGTGATGTCATCGTATATCTCCGGGAAGCGGTACGGGTCATACCCCTGAAACCGCCCCTCCGCCATGGACACGGCGATGGACTCAAAGGCGTTCAGCTCCCGCAGCGCCGCGCCGAAGTTGGCGTTGACGATCCGCTTGTAATAGTCGCCGTCCACACCCTCCGCCGCCAGCCGCTGCGCCTCGTCCAGAATGGCCTCCGCCACGGCCTTCGGGTCCTTGCTGTCGCCGCCGGCATAGGCATAGGCCGCGCCGGGCAGCAGGTCGAACGCCGCGCCGAAGGAGCCGTTGATCAGTCCCTGGCTGTACAGCCGCGCATACAGCGGGCTGGACTCGCCCATGAGCACATCACAAGCCAGCTCGCCGATGGCGGCAAACCGGTGCTGCGCCTCCCCTCCGTGCTGGGGCGGGCACTTGAAGCCTACCAGGAACGTGGGCATGGCCACCTCCATCTGTGCCTCGGCATAGCCGCAGGCAGCGTCGGTACTCTCCTCCGCGCCATAGTCGCGCCGGATGATCGCCCCGCTCTCCGCCGGCAGCACCCGCTTTGCCGTGGCCAGCACCGTCTCGGGGTCCACATCGCCTACCACCACCAAGCACATATTTGCCGGGGTGTAGAACGCCTTGTGGCAGTCATACAGCGTCTGCGCCGTGATATGGCTGATGCTCTCCACGCTGCCGGCCACCGGAGTCCGCGCGGGACTGCTGCGGTACAGCGCCTGCATCATCTGCTTGTACACCTGCCACTCGGGGTTGTCCTCGATCATGCCGATCTCCTGGCCGATGATGCCCTGTTCCTTCTCCACGCTCTCATCGGTGAAATAGGGCACAGACACGAAGGACAGCAGTATCTCCAGATTTTCGTAAAACTTCTCCGTAGAGTCAAAATAGTAGCACGTAATGGCGTTGGAGGTGAAAGCGTTGGGCTCCGCGCCGTTTTTCGCCAGCTCCTGCAGGGCGTTGCCATCCTTCGTGTCGAACATCTTGTGCTCCAGATAGTGGGCGATGCCCGCCGGAGTGTCCAGCCACTGTCCGTTCAGCTCAAAGCGCATATCCATGCCGCCGTAACGGGTGGCAAACAGCGCGTACTTTCGGGAAAAGCCCTGCTTCGGCACGATGCACACCGGCAGTCCGTTGTCCAGCGTCTCCCATATCACTTCCTCGCCGATGCGGGGATACAGCTTCTTGTCCATGTTACGCCTCCTCCTTTCCCCGCAGGAAGTACACCGTATCCGGCTTCACCGTCTGTGCCGCCGCCACGATGCGCTCCTTTGTCACCTGCTCCAGCGCCGCGGCCAGCTCCTCCGGTGTCTCCTCGACCCCAGCCGCGATCTGGCCCAGATAGAAATTCTCCAGCGCACCCTGAGAGTCCGACAGTGACAGCAGCGACGCACGGATGGCCTGCAGAGCACCCTCCTGCTCCCAGTCCTCCCAATCGCCCTGCTGCACCGCCTGCAGCTGGCGGCCGATCTCCGCCTCCGCCCGTTCAAAGTCCGCGGTCTCCACGCCGCTGGACACGGTCAGAATGTTCTTGCTGCGGGCATAGCTGCTGGAGGCGTAGTAGCACAGGCTCAGCCTCTCCCGCACGTTCAAAAACAGCTTGGAGTTGCTGGTGCCGCCGAAAATCAGATTTGCCAGCACCATGGCCGGATAGTCGTCGCTGCTGCAGCGGTAGCCCATGGCCAGCTTGCCCTGGGTCACGTCCATCGTCTCCACGATCCGCCGGGGCGTATCCGGTGCCTGTATGCGCTGCACCTCCGGCAGCGCCGTCTGGGCGCCGCGGGGCAGCGCCGCCAGCGCCGTGAGCACTGCGTCCTCCACACGCTGCGCCTCCGCGCTGCCGCAGTAGATGACCTCCACCCGGCTGGACGCCATCAGCGCCTGCCCATGGACATACAGTGACTGGTTGGTGATACGCCCGGCCGTCTCCTCGTCTCCCAGGCGCAGCACGCTGTACGGCTCGCCGGCGCACATCTCCTGCATGAGCCGGATATCCGCCCAGTCACGCTTGTCGTTCTTCAGGCCCCGAATGGCGTCGATCAGGTTGGCCTTTTCGCTCTCCACATAGCTGCTCAAAAAACGTCCCCCGTGGGTCACAGGGTCCAGCAGCAACTCGCCAAGCATCGCCGACACAGGCTCCAGCAGCTTCTCGCCGTGGGGCGTGAAGGCGTCGTCGATAAAGCCGGCAGCAAAACCCACACACTGGCGCTCACCCTTTTTGCGGACGGTATAGTCGATATTGGCGCCGTACAGCGTATCCAGCGCGGCGGACAGGCTCTCCATATCCGGGCAGCGGACGGTACCCCGCCGCAGCACAGCGGGCAGCAGCGCGTTGGCCGCCGCTGTCTCTCTCTGCAAAGGTGCGATCAGCTGCACGGTCATGCGGCTGGTTTTGAAGCGTTGTGCGGGCAGATACGTCAGAAACACGTCCTGCATGATCTCCCGTCGATTATCAAACATAGTCAGTACCTCCGGTGCAAATACTCATTCAGTGTATAGTATACACCAAACTTTTCCAAAAGAAAAGAGGGCGTTTTTCAAAAGACGCAAAAGACACAAGTATCCCCCGGCGAAGCCGGGGGATACTCACATATTCTTCCTGATGCTGCTCAGTGCTGTCTTTTCCAGTCGTGACACCTGCGCCTGTGAGATGCCGATCTCGCTGCTGACCTCCATCTGCGTCTTCCCCTGGCAGAACCGCAGCGCCAGTATGCTCCGCTGCCGCGGGTCCAACCGGGCTATGGCGTCCTTCAGCGCGATGCGGTCCAGCCAGCTCTCGTCGGTATTCTTCTCGTCCCGCACCTGGTCCATGACGCACACCGTGTCCCCGCTGTCGGCATACAGCGGCTCGTACAAACTCACCGGATCGCTGAACGCGTCCATGGCAAACACCACGTCCTCCCGCGGAATGTCCAGATACCGCGCCAGCTGCTCCACCGTGGGCTCCCGCTGCGTCTCCACCAGCAGCGCCTCACGGGCCCGCAGGATCTTGTAGGCCGTGTCCCGCATACTGCGGCTGATCCGCAGGGCGCTGTTGTCCCGCAGATAGCGGCGTATCTCCCCCACGATCATGGGCACGCCGTAAGTCGAAAACCGCACCGGCTGCTCCACATCAAAGTTGTCGATGGCCTTCATCAAACCGATGCACCCCACCTGGAACAGGTCGTCGGCGCTCTCGCCCCGCCCCGCGAACCGCTGCAGCACCGACAGCACCAGCCGCAGATTGCCGCAGATCAGCTGCTCCCGCGCCGCTGTATCACCTGCGTGGGCGCGGCGCAGCAGCGCCGTCATCTCATCGTTTTTCAGCACAGGCAGCTTCGCTGTGTTGATGCCGCTGATCTCCACTCTGCCCCGCATGACGCCACCTGCCTCTTTCGTGATAGTGGCAGTATTTCCCGCCGGTGCGGCGGTTATTCTCCCCGGCGAAAAGCCCTAAGATCCGACGGTATGGGACAGCCTCCGCCGCGCATATCCTGACGGCAGGAGGTGACACCGATGCTGTGCAAATTTTCGCTGCTGCGGCGCAAAGAGGTCATTAACCTGTGCGACGGCTGCCGCCTTGGCTGTGTGGGCGACGTGGAGGTCACGGTGCCGGAGGGTTCCGTCAAGGCGCTGATCGTCTTCGGTCCCTGCCGGTTCTTCGGGCTGTTCGGCCGGGGCGAGGATTACTACATCCCCTGGGAGTGCGTCCAGAAGTTCGGCGATGACATCATTCTGGTGGATAAACCCTTCCGCCGGGACCCGCCGCCACCGCCCCGCCGTAAAAAGGGTTGGCTTTTCTGAACCATGCTTGTTAACAGCTTCTTATCACACGATCGGATTTGTTGCAGGTTCTTCTGAAATTTGTCATATGAGCGCATGATTTTCACGCATCAACCCTCCATTTTTGCCGATTTCATGTGGAAGAATGTCGAAAAAGGAATTGACTTTACGGCGAAAATGCAGTATAGTAATTCTTACTACATACAGTAGGGTATTGTAGGGGTTGAAAACACTACCGCGAGGCGCAGATTGCGTCCCGCGTTTTTGCCCCTACTTAATTTTTTTGCTTTTTACCGTTTGGAGGTGTATTCCGTGGCATATATGCGGCTGGGCGATCTTTTGGTCTCCTCCGGTATCATCACCGGCGAGCAGCTGGAGCAGGCCCTGGCCCTGCCCCGCGAGGACGGCCAGCGTCTGGGCGATGTTCTCATCCGGCAGGGGGTTATCTCCGAAGCGCAGCTCATTGACGCGCTGCGTGTGCAGCTGGGCGTGGACTTCGTGGACCTGACCGCCGTGTCCATTCCCGTGGAGCTGGCCAAATACGTCCCCCGGAACCTGGCCAAAAAGTTTCTCGTGGTCCCGGTAAAGCTGGTGCAGGACCGCCTGTACCTGGCCATGCACGACCCCCTGGACTTTGTGGCCCAGGACGAGGTCAAGACCGCCTCCCGCAAACGCATCATCCCCATGATCGCCACCCGCAAGGCGGTGGAGCAGGCCATCGAGCGCCTGTATGGCAGCGAGGGCACCGCCCGCGTCATCGAGGAGATGAAGCGCGAGGCCGGTGCCGCGAGGACATCATCCCCGCCCAGATGGCCCGGGACACTGCCGACCCGGAGGCCTCCGCCCCCACCATCCGCTTTGTCAACTCCCTGATCGAGCGCGCCTTCACCGAGCGCGCCAGCGACATCCATCTGGAGCCCCAGGAGGGTGAAATGCTGGTGCGTATGCGTATTGACGGCCTGCTGCAGCGTGTGCTCACTGTGCCCGCCGATCTGCAGAACACCGTCATCTCCCGCCTGAAGATCATGGGCGGCATGAATATTGCCGAGCACAAGGTGCCCCAGGACGGCCACGCCATGTTCTCCGTCCGGGGCCACAGCCTTGACCTGCGTATCGCCTCCATGCCCACCGTTTACGGTGAGAAGATCGTCCTTCGCCTGCTGGACAAGTCCGCCCAGGTGCTGGACAAGTCCGTCCTCGGGCTGGAGGGCCGCGACCTGGACAACTACAACGCCCTGCTGAAAAACACCAGCGGCGTGGTGCTGCTGGTGGGCCCCACCGGCTCCGGCAAGTCCACCACCATGTCCAATATGCTCCGCGACCTGTCCAGCGACGCGCTGAACATCGTCACGCTGGAGGATCCGGTGGAGTACCACCTTCCCGGCGTGAACCAGTGTCAGATCAACGAAAAGACCGGCATGACCTTTGCCAGCGGCCTGCGCGCGATCCTGCGTCAGGACCCGGACATCATCGCCGTGGGCGAGATACGCGACGGTGAGACGGCCTCCATCGCCATGCGGGCAGCCATCACCGGCCACCTGGTCTTCTCTACCCTGCACACCAACGACGCCGTCTCCGCCGTCTCCGCCGTCTGGAGGACATCGGCGTGGAGCCCTGGTTGGTGTCCAGCGCCCTGCGGGGCGTGGTCAGCCAGCGTCTGGTCCGCAAGCTCTGTCCCCACTGCAAAACGGCTTACCGTCCCTCTGCCGAGGAGCTGCTTCTTCTCGGCCTGCCCGAGGACAGCGACGTCACCTTCTACAAGGGCGCCGGCTGCCCCGAGTGCCGCCATTCCGGCTACATCGGCCGCCGCGCCGTGTTCGAGATACTGCTGCTCAACAGCCGCCTCCGCCGGCGCATCAGCCACGGCGCCGACGGCGACGAACTGCTGGCCGCCGCCCGGCAGGACGGCTTCACCACCCTGCGGGAAAGCTGCCGCGAGCTGGTGCTTGCCGGCGTCACCTCCGCGGCGGAGGCCGCCCGCGTCATCAACACCGCCGCCGAGACCTGATTTCACAGAAAGGAGCGCCCCGCGCCCATGACCACATTCCGTTATAAAGGCCAGACCGCCGGCGGCGCGAAAGTCTCCGGTGTGCTCCGCGCCTACGATGAATTTGAGGCGGCGGACAAGCTCCGCGAGAGCGTTGCCATCATCACGAAGCTGGAGGCCGTTCCCGAGAAGAAGGAGAGCGTGCTCTCCCGCCCCGTGGCCTTCCGGGTCAAGGAGAAAGAGCTGGCGCTCCTGTGCTCCCAATTCGCTATCATTCTGGCCTCCGGGCTGTCGGTGGAGCGCTGCGTGTCCATGGTAGCCGCCCAGACGAAGAACAAATACCTCCGCCGAATGCTGGATAAGGTCTCCGAGGAGGTGGGCGCCGGCTACTCCCTTGCCCAGAGCTTCGAGAACAACGCCCCCTACCTGCCCAAAACCTTTACCGAGACGCTGCGCGCCGGCGAGCAGTCCGGCACGCTGGAGAGCTGCTTCCAGCGTCTGCATGCCTACTACGACCGTTCCGCCAAGACCAGGGCCAAGATCGTCAGCACCCTGACGTACCCCGTGATGGTCATCATCGTGGCCATCGTCGTCTTTGTCATCATCATCGCCGTGGCCGTCCCCGCCTTTACTACCGCGTTTAACGAGATTGGCAGCGACCTTCCCGGCGTCACCAAGGCGCTGATGGCCGTCAGTACCTTCTTCACCAAGTGGTGGTGGCTGGTGCTGGGCGTTCTGGCCCTGCTGGTCATCGCCTACCTGACCTTCCGCCGCACGGAGCGCGGCCGCGCCGCGCTGGCCGCCTGGAGCCTGACGCGCGCCCCGCTGCGCCGCATACACTCCATGAACGCCGCCGCCCAGTTCGCCCACAGCATGGCCACCCTGCTGGCGGCAGGTCTGCCGCTGCCCCGGGCACTGGAGGTCACCGCCAACGTCGTGAGCAACTACACCTTCTCGCTGGCGGTCCGTCAGGTCCGGCAGGACGTGGAGCGCGGCCGTCCCATGGCTGAGAGCATGGCCGGCATCGAGTGCTTCCCCGCCATGCTCACCGAGATGGTGGGCGTGGGCGAGCGCTCCGGCTCTCTGGAGGAGACGCTGGACGTCATCGGCGACTACTACGACAACGAGGTGTCCGTCACCACCGCGCGGCTGCTGGCCGTGCTGGAGCCCATCATCACCATCTGCCTTGCGGTGCTGGTGGTGGTGCTGCTGCTGGCGGTGTACCTGCCCATGTTCACCCTGTACGGCGGCATATAACCAAGGTATCATTTCCGCGCGCAACGCCGCGGGACGATATAGAACTACAAACAGAAAAGGAGAAACTACCCATGCTGAAAAAACTCAACAACAAAAAAGGCTTCACCCTGATGGAGATGCTGATCGTCGTCGCCATCATCGTCGTGCTGGTGGCCATCGCCATCCCCGTGTTCACTGGCCAGATCGAGAAGGCAAATCAAGCCACCGACGCCGCGAACGTCCGCGCCGCGTATGCCGAGGCTGTTGTAAGTGCTCTTGAGAACGACGGCAATGGCACCGCCACCACGGACTCCGTCATGAAGAGCGACAAATGGGACAAGCTCGGTGACGACAACAAGGAGATCGGCGGCGTCTCCGTCAACGACATTGCTAAGACAAAGGGCAAGACGATGACCGTCACCATTGCCAACGGCGTTGCGACGTTCAAAGCCAACACCTAATCTCATCGCATTTTCCTCCCCCCGCCCCGGCCAACCCCTGGGGCGGGGTGGAGTCCCCTGTCGTATGTTCCCGGCGCGGGACAGCCGAGGGTTGGCGGCTGTCCCGGTCCCGGGAGAACACACCACACCGAAGGAGCCTCCCCATGCTGTACACTGCCCCCGCCATCACCGTATACAGCTGCTTCATCGCCGCCCTGCTGGGCGCCTGCATGGGCAGCTTTCTCAACTGCGCCGCCTGGCGCATCGTCCATGGCGAGAGCGTCCTCCGGGGCCGTTCCCACTGCGACGTGTGCGGCCATGTGCTGGCGCCCCGCGACCTGGTGCCGGTGTTCAGCTATGTGTTCAGCCGCGGCCGCTGCCGTTACTGCGGCGCGAAGCTCTCCCCCCGCCACGCGGTGGGCGAAGCGGTGGCCGCGCTGGTGTTCGTGTCGCTGCTGCTGCGCTATGATATCTCCCTCCGGACCCTCGAAGCCTGGGCCGTGGCCTGCCTGCTGCTGGCCTGCGCCTTCGCGGACCTGGAGGGGTACATCATCCCCGACCGCTTTATCGCGGTCGGCGTTGTGCTTTTTATCGTCACCCTGTTTTTTGTCCCGGACCCGGGCAAACGGGCGCTGGACGGCCTCATCGGCGGCGTCGCCGTGGGCGGCGGCGTCCTGCTGCTGGCGCTGCTGATGGAGAAGCTGCTCCGCCGCGACGCCATGGGCGGCGGCGATATCAAGCTGCTGTTTCTCACAGGACTGTTTCTGGGCTGGCAGAAAAATCTGCTGTGCCTGCTGCTGGCCTGCGTCGTCGGCATCCTATGGGGCCTTGTCCGCGCCAAGCGCGGACAGCAGGGCCTTCCCTGGGGCCCCGGCATCGCGCTGGCCGCCTGGTGCGCCGCCCTGTTCGGCCAGAACCTTATCGACTGGTATCTTTCCCTGCTGTGAGCCCCCATCTCCAAGAAAGCGAGGTATTCTGTTTTGAAGAAGATCGTTGGCATTGATATCGGCGGCAGTAGCGTCAAGCTGGCCTACTTCGCCGGCAGTACGCTGAAAAAGGCCGCCATGGCCCCCTTGCCGGACAACATGGTGGCTGACGGCAGGATCTTGTCCATGGACGCCATGGCGGACTTCCTCCGCCAGGCCGCCCGGGACAACGGCATTCCCCTGACCAACGCCGCCGTGGTCCTGCCCTCCACCGAGGTCTTTACCCGCGAGCTGACCATGCCCGCCATGACGGAGCAGCAGCTGCGCTACAACCTGCCCTACGAGTTCCGCGACTTCCTTACGGACGAGAAAAGCAAGTACTACTTTGACTACTCCATGCGCGACATTCTCCGCGACCAGGACGGCTATCCCACCGAGATGACGCTGCTGGCCTGCGCCATGCTCAAGGAGACGGCGGAGCGCTACCGCGCCATGATGCGCCGCGCCGGCTTCAAGCTGCAGGTCCTCACCCCCAGTGAGTGTGCCTACGCCGGCGTGCTGGCGGCCTACTACCGCCGCACCGGCCTGCCCCAGCGGGATATGTGCATCGTCAACCTGGGCCACACCGCCGCCTATCTCTACATCTACCGCGGCGCCTTCTTCGAAAGCCGCCGGGAGATCGACCTGGGCCTGAACCGTCTGGAGCAGCTGGTAGCGGAGCACTGCGGCGTGGATATCCATGTGGCCCACAGCTATGTGCTGCAAAACTACAACGACGTGCTCTCCTCCGACTATGCCCAATCGTTTTACGCCCGCATCGCCGTGGAGGTGATGAAGGCCGTCAACTTCTTCAACTACAACAACCGGCAGCAGGAGCTCGCCGACCTGTGCCTGTGCAGCGGCGGCTGCAATATTGGCCCCCTGCGTCAGGCGCTGGCCGAGACCACGCACCTGCACCTGCACACCGCTCAGGAGCTACTGGGCGACGATGTGGCCCTGGATGAGCCGTGGATGTATCTCCGCGCCATCGGCGGCGTGGACGAGGGACTGAGAGGAGGTCTGCAATGATCGCGGAAAAGAACGGTATCACCGTGGATACGCACACTGCCGCGCCCGCGCGGAAAATGATAAAGTGCCCCCAGAAGACCGGCATCAACCTGAACCTGCAGGAGGACCGCCAGCGTGACCGCCGGACCCTGCTCATCGGTATTCTGGCCATTGCGGCGCTGGTAACCGTTGTGGTCAACTTCGGCGTGCTCCAGCAGTACCGCCGTCTGGACAAAGCCCAGGCCGCCTATGACCGCGTCCACACCCAGTATGTGAGCGCCCAGGAGGCTCTGGCCGACTATGACCGCGTCCTGCTGGAATACCGCACCTACTCCATGGACTGGATGACCGCCGCCGGCAGCGAGGACATCCCCGCCGCCGTGGACCGTCAGGCGGCCCTGGACCTGCTGGAGCGGGAGATGCTCAGCCATGGCTCCCTCACGGCGCTCCAGATCACCCAAAACACCATGAACGTGGATATGTCCGGCATGACCCTGGACCAGATCTCCGCCATGTTCGCCCGCCTGCGCCTCTCCCCCATCGTGGACAGCGTCTCCCTCAGCGTCGCCTCCACGGAGGAGGGCAAGGCCGCCACCATCATGGATTTCACCGTCCGCATCGAACTGCGCCAGCCGGAGGAGGTGTCTCAATGAACCGCGAGCTTACCAAGCGGGAAAAGACCCTGCTGCTGGTCCTGGTGGTGCTGGTGCTGGTCCTGGGCTACTGCAAGCTGTTTCTGGAGCCCATCGACCGCCAGATAACCTCCCTCCGCACCAACACCGACATCGAGCAGGCCGAGCTGGACACCGACCGTGTCCGTCTGGCCCAGCTGGAGCAGATGCAGCAGGCCATTGCCGCCATCAAGGCCTCCGGCCAGGAGCGTGCCCTTCCCCAGTACGACAACGACCAGGCCCTGATGACCGAGCTGGACAAGCTCATGGCCGCCACCCTGCAATACGAGGTGGACTGCACCGAGGGCACCACCCAGGAGGGCTATCTCGTGCTGCGCCCCGTGACGCTGACCTACCAGACCGCTTCCTACGCCCAGTCCCGCCAGATCATCGACGCGCTGAGCGCCAGCGCCAATGTCAACTTCCTCTCCAACGTGGACGTGCAGTATGACGCCGACAAAGCACAGTACAAAACCGTGCTTCACCTCATCTTTTTTGAGCTGATGCCCTGACTGCGTCCCCACCATTTTTCCGCCCGCGTCCCTTTGCGGGGCAGCGTATCGATTGTGTTATGCAAAAAAAGCTCTCAAAACAGAATAATTCCGGCTTTACGCTGTCCGAAGTCCTCATCGCTGTCGCCATCCTGATCGTGCTGATGGGCCTGGCCATGATCCCCATCACCCGCCATCAGCGCGACCTGCGCCAGACGGAGCTGGACGCCAAGGCGGAGATCGTCTACCACGCGGCCCAGAACAAATTGTCCGAGCTGCTGGCCAATGGCCGCATTTCCGACTGCTATGCGGAGGATCTGCAGCCCCTGAACAACACACCGCTGGACGCCGCCGAGAGAAAAACCTCCCTGTACTATGTGACCTCCGCCGCCAAGACCGGCGAAGGCTCCGCCGCCGCGGCCATCCTCCCGGAGGATCAGGTGGACCGCCAGCTGTGGGATAACCATTGGGTGATCGAGCTCGACCCCACCAGTGGCAGCGTCTACGCCGTGTTTTACAGTGAAAAACCCCTGACCTACGACTTTGACAGCTTCAATCCCCTGCGGTTCCGTGATGGCCGGCTGAGCGCCGGCGCCACCGTGGGCTATTACGGCGGCGACAGTGTGCAGTCCGAGATCACCGGCAAGCTGACGCCCCATATGGAGATCATCAACAAAGAGCAGCTTCTTCTGCGCGTCACCTGCGACACGCCTATGGAGCCGCTGCACTTCTATGTGACCGTCTCCGACGGCGTCCACAGCACCTCCCGAATCGAGCTGACCGGCAGCGAGGTCAAGACCGACTATCTCACCTACACCGCCACCATGGTCCTGGACTCTCTCACGGACGGTATGCGCTTCGGCCAGCAGGCCCGCTTCAAAAACAAAAACCTGACCCCCGGCGCGGACCTGACCATCACCGTGGAGGTGACGTGTGAGAACCGTCTGGTGGACTCCGCCTCCGGCACGCTGACCGCCAACAGTCTGTTTGCCGAGGTTCGCGGCGGCGACACCGCCGTCGTTACCTACGCCCGCCACCTGCAAAATCTGGACACGGCCTCCCGCTTGCCCGACAGCATCACCCGCGCCGTGCAGGAGCAGGATATCCAATTTGTCAACGAAAACGCCGACGACGGCTGGGACCGCCTGTACGGCTCCCGCACGTTCACGCCCATCACCAACAGCCGCCTGACCTACTGCGAGAGCAAGGCCACCGTGAACGGCCAGGTCTACCACCCGGTCATTTACGGTCTGACCGTGAACACCACCGGCGACGGCGGTCTTTTTGCCGCCTTCTCCGGCACGCTGAAAAACCTGCGCCTCTGCGGCGCCGACATCACTGCCTCCGGCAATGCCGGCGGCCTGGCCGGCCGTCTCAGCGGCAAGACCGAGATCCTCGACTGTCAGGTGTATCTCAGTCCCACCCGCGACAAACTCAGCACCAAGACCGAACAGGACATCTGGCTCCGCGGCAGCACGGCGGGCGGTCTGGCAGGCCGCTGCGACGGCACGCTGACCATCCGCCGCAGCTTCGCGGCTACCGTGATTCAGGGCGTCCGCTATGCCGGCGGCCTGGTGGGCAATACGGACAGCGCTGCTCTGACTGTGGACCATTCCTACGCGGACTGCTACCTGTACGCCGCCGTCAATAACGGCGTCGCCGGCGGCCTGATAGGCGCCTGCAACGACACCGCCAATATCGCCCTGTCCAACTGCTACGCCGCCGGCTTCCAGAGCGCCGGCACCACCGCCGGTCTCTCCGGCGGCGAGTTCTCCGGCGGCGACAGCCTCAAGGCCTGTTACAGTGCCTGCGTCCGCCTGGGCACCGACATGAAGCTGACCTACTCCACCGTCAAGCCCCCCGCTGCCGGCACGGCTCCCGCCGACATAGACGCTGTCTATTACCTGTTCCCCAGCCGGAACGATCTGTCCGGCACCAGCTTCGTCAATTACGCTAAATGGAGTGGCCAGAACCGCTCAGAGGGCGTAAAGGTCCTGGGCACCGCCTTTACCGCGGAGACAAGCGACACCGTGGCCTACAACCTCATGGACAACATGGGCCTGAGCACCTACTCCTACCCCCGGCTCACCGGTCTGCCCCACTACGGCGACTGGCAGGCGGATTTCGAGTCCGGCGCGCTGGCCTACTATGAAAAATACAGCGACGGCACCTACGGCTTCCTGGGTGCCAACCGCTCCACCCTCCGTTCCGGCGGCACCGTCGTGGACGACGGCTACGGCATGGTCTACCGCGCCCAGCCCACGGACGCCATCACCGTTGCCTATACCCTGGGCGATACGGCACGCACCGCCACCCTGCGGAATTCCATCAAACTCGACAGCGAATACTGGCTGGTTCGCCTGCCCGACGAGTTGGTCTATACCAGTGAGGTGTCCCCCGCCTTCTACCGTCAGGTGACGGTGGATGACATCTCCTACTTCTTCAATCCCCACTTCGCCTGCCGCGTGATCCAGAGCGCCGCCCTGCCCAGCGCCCCGGCGGAGGTTGGCATCCGCACGGCCCGTCATCTGCACGACCTGAGCCTGTATTACGACACCTACCGTACCCTGCTGGACAAGACAGCCGTCTTCCGGCAGGAGCGCCCCATCGACTACAACAGCTATGCCCGTCTCACGGTACACACGCAGCCGCCTATCGGCGCCGCTGACGGCAAGCCTTTCATCCACACCTACGACGGCGGCGGCTATACCATCGCAGCGCCCTCCTTTACCGGCGCCGTCAACACCGACGGCGCCAGCTATGCCGGTATGTTCGGTCTGAACCGGGGCACCCTGCGCAATATCATACTGCTCACCGCCAATAAGGATCGTACCGTTTCTCTGGAAGGTCAGCTCTCTCTGCAAACCGCCTGCATCGGCGCCCTGACCGGCTGCAACGAGGGCACGGTCTACAACTGCGCCGCCGCGGGCTTCTCCGTGAACGGCGACGCCCGTCACGGCAGTATCCTGTATCTGGGCGGCCTGGTGGGACGCAACAGCGGTACGGTCCGCGCCTCCGGCGTCAGCGCACCGACCCTTTTCGCCAATAGCCTGTACGCCACGCTCTGCGCCGGCGGCTTCGCGGGCGGCAACAGCGGCGTTGTCCAGCAGTGCTACGCCATGGCCGACATTGAGATCGGCACGATCAACGGCGGCGGCGTGACGCTGGGCGGCTTTGCCGGCAGCAACACCGGCTCCCTCCGCGCCAGCTACTGCGCCACAGCCATGACTTCACCCAATGCGGATATTCACGGCTTTGCCCCCACTGCCGGCGGCGTATCCGGCTGCTGCTACCTCAACGGCGGCACATACCGCTTTGTAGACAGCGTTCACCTATACCAGTACACGGACAGATCCGGCGCAGCCCCGGTGAACGAGCCGGCTCTGCGCGGCATGGCCACCCGGCTGGGCGGCTTTGGCGCCGTCTCCTCCGCCAATACCTTCCAGCACGATAAGACCCTGGACTCCGCCGGCAAGGCCTACCCCTATCCCGGCATCGTCGTCGGCCACGACGGCAGCCGCGTCCATTACGGCGACTGGGTGACACCTGCCGATATGGGCGTTCTGGGCCTGCTGTACTGGGAATATGAGTCCAAGCCCACCGGCAGCGGCTACTATTTCTCCTCGATCGGTGTCGAGGACGGCGAATACAAGGCCAACAGCAGTCTCTGTGTCTCCCATGACGACGGCGGCACCGTCACCGCTTACGGCTACGGTTACTATTGGTCCGCCGGCAGCACCACCGAGCCTGCGCTCTTCACCGGCATCACCGTGACCGGCACTCGCTATACCGCGGCGGCCGATGACCTGCACCGGCAGATGCCGGAATTCAATTTCGTCACCTACAAGACCTCCGATAACGGTCTGCACCTGACCAGCGGCACCCAGGCCAACGATGCCTGGACGCTGACCCACGAGGACGCCGCGCTGACCTACACCGTCAGCCCCTTCTTTGCCGATGCCTTCGCCCTGTCCTCCAACAATGCGCCGGGAACGGCCTCCAAGCCCTACCAGGTACGCTCCATAGAGCAGCTGCAATACATTAACTGGAGCTATATCGACAGTCAGGGCAGCACAACGCGCGATGTCACAGGCAGTAATAGTGACTACAAGTATTATCCCTATCTGCAATACACCAACCGCCGCGGCAATGCGCTGCAAACAAAGGCGATGGCGCTGGCCGGCGACAGCACCGGCGGCCCCCGTCCTATCCTCACCTGGCAGCAGACCCACGACCTCAACGGCGCAGGACACGGCACCGCCGCCGACGGCACGGCCGCAAACTATGACTTCCACCCCATTGCCGGTGCGGTGAACAACGGCCAGTTGAACGACTGGGGCAATGAAACCTATGATCTGACGCTGTACAACTGGTTCGGCGGTATCTACGACGGCGGCAACTACTACATCAAGAATGTGAACATCACCTCCCATTGCTACAACGTGGGCCTGTTCGGCACCACCGCCGGCGCGGAGATCAAAAACATCGTGCTCTACAGCGACAACGACGCCGTTATCCAGCGCAAGACCGACGCCACCCCCACCTCCGGTGCCACCGGGCCGGAGAATTACGCCACCTCCTACGCCCTGGGCGGTCTGGTAGGCATTGCCTACGACTATGATGAAAACCTGAAGGACAAGACGAAGGTCAGCACCATCAGCAACTGCGCTATCGCCGGCTACACCGTGACCGACAACAGCAAAAACCGGCAGTTCTTGGGCGAAGCCGCCATCGGCGGGCTGGTGGGCGTATCCAGCGCCAATCTGAACAGGTGCTCCGCCGTGGTCAAGCTGAATATCAACTGTACCCACCGCTACGCCAACACCGGCGCCATGAACAAGGCCCAGTGGGGCAACTATGTCCGCGTGGGCGGCCTGGTGGGCGGCGTCCGCTATGATGTGTCGGACTGTTACACCGGCGGCAGCATCACCGTCGCCAGCGATCTGCTGAACGAGCGCATCCTTACCGGTGAACCCAACACCTCCTTCGTGGATCGCTATGAGAAGACGCCTAAATCCGTCAAAATGACCCAGGGCGGCGCAGAGGCCGGCCCGGACACCTACGTGTACATCGGCGGCATCGGCGGCAGCGGCTTCTCCGCCACCTTCTCCAACTTCTCCGGCAGCAAGGACGGCCAACCCACCTACAACAACTGCTACACCTACATGACCTTCCCTGCCATGGAGGGCACCATCACCGGCATCTCCCTCATCGGCAGCATCGCCGACCGTGCCGGCGTGAACGGCGGCACCGCCCGGCTGACCATCAACAACTGCTACTACCTGGACAGCAGCGCCGCGATCTCCTTCAACAGCCTCCCCACCTTCTACAGCAAGTCCACCAAGTCCAATGGCCAGTACACCTACTACTCCCTGTCCACCCTGCTGAGCACCGATACCGCGCGGATGGATATGCTCCGTGGCAAGCTGAACTATCTGTCCAAGTACACCTGGAACACCGGCAGCAGCACCTACACCATCAACGGCCTTACAGCCCTGACCTACGACCAGATGTCCGCGCGGACCTCCGCCGGCGGCAAGACCTTCACGGAAATGCTCAACGGCAATGGCGGCAGCAGCTTCCACTGGGTCACCACAGAGGAAAACGGCCAGGCGGCCCATGGCAAGTACAGCTTCCCCGGCAGCGCGGCAGCCCTCCGCGGACAGGACTACCCCTTCCCCACCGTATTGACCCAGGGCACCGCCTGCCTGCACTACGGCGAATGGCCCTCCCGCGGTCTGTACTGGAGCAGCGGTATCCTGTCGCTGGACCGTATCACCACCCCCAGCGTCACACTGTCGCTGCACTTCACCCAGGACACCGACGCTGACGCCGTCCCCGTCATCACCTGCTCCCGCGAGGGCATCGTGGACGTCTCCGTACCGCAGGCACAGACGCCCCCGGCGGACGTCCGACACAGCTACGCCGTGACCCTCACCGGCCTGTCGGTCGGCTCTACCGAGGTCTTCGCCACGCTGGGTGACTATACCGCCCGACTGCTGGTGAGCGTCACCTCCACGCTGGACATCTCCGTGGACGGCCTGCCCGGCGACGACTTCTTCGTCGGCGACACCGCCACCCTGACCCTCTCCGCCTCCGACAGCAAGGGCAGCACCCTCTCCGGCGTTAAATGGCGGGTCATCCCCAGCGCCGGCAGCAACTACATCACCGCCTCGGCGGCCACCGACGACCAGAAGGTCACCCTCACCGCCGTAGGTGAGGGCGAGGATCTCCCCCGCGTAGAGGCCACCTACACCAACGCGGCGGGCGAGAGCTTCACCAGCCAACTGCCCCTTGTGCTTCCCGTCCGTATGCAGGGCGTGCTGGGCATCGCCAACACCTCCGGCGACCCCCCTGTCTATCAGCAGGGCGTCATGAACCGGGACGGCACAGCCTTCACGGACGACGTGCCCTCCGGCGCGCCGTACTCCGACCACCCCGCCTACGCCGGTGCCAAGCTGTACCTGTACAGCCGGGGCAGCGCCGCCGCCTTTGACGGTCTCTCCGTCTCCGGCGTCACCGTCACCTCCGGCAGCGACACTGATACCAAGAAGTACGTCCTTCAGCCCATACCCCTCTCCAACGACGAGGACACCTCCGTCCTCCATCCCGACGTGTTCCGCGCCGAGAACGACGACTTCCGCGTCACCGTGGGCATACCGGCGGAGGACACCACCAGCGCCTTCACCTACCGTCCCCTGACCGTCAAGGGTAGGCAGCCCGGCCCCGTGACGCTCACCGTCACCCTCACGGACGCCGAAAACCACACCTTCACCCTCTCCATCCCCTACACGCTGACGGAGGAGGACACCCGGGTGACCGCCACCCTCCAAGTGGATGGGCAGGCGCTCGCCCTGTCTGTCCCCTACGGCACAGCGCCTACGGCGGAGGACGTGGCCCGGCTTCTGACGGAATACGGCATCTCCCTGGATACCATCGACAGCTGGACCCCGGACATCACCCAGCCGCTGTATGCCGACACGGCCTTCACCGCCGTGCGCAAGCTGTATGCCGCCCCGGTCTCCCCCTCCGGTAAGGAGGAGCCCTCCGGCGGCGACGGCGGCGAAGATTCCGGCGGCAGCGGCGGCACTTCCGGCGGCGATTCCGGCGACACCGGTGACTCCGGCAGCACCGGCGACTCCGCCGCGTCCGGGGACGCTCCCGCGCCGGATACCCCCACCGCATAACACTTCCGCAGAAAGGAGGCCCTCCCGTGCACAAACTGAAAAACCAACAGGGCGCCACGCTGATGATGGCTCTCCTTCTGCTACTGGCCGCCAGTATGGTCAGCGCGGTGATCCTCACCGCCGCCACCTCCTCGGCCCGCCGTCTGGAGAATGACCGGGCTGCCCGGCAGGCGTATCTGACGGTCAGCTCCGCGGCCCGTCTGCTGCGTGATGATATCCTGAACGCCTCCTTTGTCCAGGAGACGGTGAAAACCACCTATACCAATGACACCTCCACCGAAACGAGCCGCGAAACGACCTCACCCACCGGGTTTACGGCCGCATGGCTCAAGGCCGGCAAGGCCGCCGTGGACAGGGACAGCGGCAAGAGCTTTACCGACACCATCACCCTCTCCGTGGACGGGCTGGACGATGTCTCCGCCGTCTTTACCATGGCGCCCAATTACGACATCACCATCGTCCTGCACCTGGCCGGCGGCGGCGACAGTGACTGCCGCCTGGTGCTGACGCTCCGCGAAAACAAGGCCGATCCCACTGTCAGCACCGTCAGCGGCGGCGGTCTCTGGATCCGCGATGTCACCACGACCACAACAACGATCTCCTGGTCGCCGGACAACGCCACCATCGAAAAGGAGGCGGTCGTATCAAAAAGCTGAACAGCACCCGCGGCGAAACACTGGTAGAGACGCTGGTCTCCATCCTGATCATTGTACTGACCTTCGTATTTCTGACCACCGCCGCCGTCTCCGCCGCCAAGATCAACGCTAAGGTCCGTTCCGCCGACATCTCCTTCCACTACAGCAGCGCGGTGTCGAACGGCACCGCCGCCCTGACTGCCTCCGGCGGCGGCACCCGCAGCGGCCGCACCACCGTGCAGGTCTATGAGGACAACGGCTGCCTCTATTACGAGGAGGTCATGCCATGAACAAGCTTCGTGACCGCCGCGGCTTCACCCTGACGGAGCTGCTGTGCGCCGTTCTCATCGTCCTGCTCGTCAGCGCCCTGCTGACCGTGGGCGTCCGCTTCGCCGGCCGCACCTACAACAGCTCCATGCAGCTGTCCGAGGCCCAGGAGCTGTGCTCCACCCTTACCAGCGTTATCAGCGACAAGCTGCGCTTCTGCGGCACCGTGACCCCCGGCGCGGACGGCAGTCTGGATCACATCTTCATTCAGGACCTGGGCAGCGTGGAGGGCGAGGGCGCCGCCTTTCAGGTGGATGCCGACGGCCAGCTCACCCTGGGCAGCACCAGACTGCTCAGCAGCGCCGCCTATCCCCGGGGTCTTCGGGTCCGCGATGTCAGTCTGCGCTACGACAGCGCTTTGGGCATCTTTACCGTGACCCTTCAGGTGGGCACCGCCGACAGCACCCTGGCCGAGACCTCCTTCGAGGTCCGGCGCTTAAATCACACATGAAAAAAAGCACCCCCTGCGGGGTGCTTTTTCTCACTTCTTAAAGCTGTCCTTCAGCGACACACTGCGGTTGAACACCATGTGCGCCGCGGAGCTGTCACGGTTGTCCAGGCAGAAATAGCCCACACGCATGAACTGGAACGTGGGCGCGTTGACGCCGGTGCGGTCGGCCTGCTTGTCGAATGCCTCCGCCACCTTCCGCATCTCCGGCTCCACCTTGCAGCCGGTGAGCACCGTAAGGCTCTCCGGGTTCAGGCAGTCCAGGAAGTCCTTGTCCGGGCCGTCGGGCTGCTCATCGGAAAACAGATTGTCGTACAGCCGGACCTCCGCGTCCATGCAGTTCTCCGCGTCCACCCAGTGGAGCGTGGCGCCCTTGACCTTGCGGCCGTCGGCGGGATCACCGCCGCTGGACTCCGGATCATAGGTGCACAGCACCTCGGTGACGTTGCCGTCCGCGTCCTTCACACAGCCGGTGCACTGCACCAGATACGCGCCCTTCAGGCGGCACTCCGGGCCGTTGGGGGTCAGTCGCTTGTACTTGGGCACCGGGACCTCCATAAAGTCCTCCGCCTCGATCCACAGATGGCGCGAGAAGGTGATCTCATGGGTGCCCTGCGCCGGGTCGGTGGGGTTGTTCTCCACCGTGAATACCTCGCTCTTGCCCTCGGGATAGTTGGTCACCGTCAGCTTCACCGGGTGCAGCACCGCCATGGTGCGCTCCGCATGCGCGTTCAGGTCCTCCCGCAGGCAGTGCTCCAGGAAGCCGTACTCGATGGTGTTGGGGGACTTGGCCACGCCGATGCGCTCGCAGAAGCTGCGGATGGCGGCGGCGGTGTATCCCCGGCGGCGCAGGCCGCACAGGGTGGGCATACGGGGGTCGTCCCAGCCGGAAACATAGTTCTCCTCCACCAGCTTGCGCAGCTTCCGCTTGGACATGACCGTGTGGTCGATGCCCAGCCGGGCAAACTCGATCTGCCGGGGATGGGCAGGCAGCTCACAGTGCTCGATGACCCAGTTGTACAGGGGCCGGTGCGCCTCGAACTCCAGCGAGCACAGGCTGTGGGTGATGCCCTCCAGCGCGTCCTGAATGGGGTGAGCGAAGTCATACATGGGATAGATGCACCACTTGTTTCCCTGCCGGTGGTGGCTCATGTGGTTGATACGGTAGATGACCGGATCACGCATATTGAAGTTGCCGCTGGCCAGGTCGATCTTGGCCCGCAGCGTCATAGCGCCGTTGGGGAACTCCCCGGCCCGCATACGGGCGAACAGGTCCAGGCTCTCCTCGATGGGCCGATCCCGGTAGGGCGATACGGCGGGGATGCCGATGTCGCCGCGGTTGGCCTTGAACTCCTCCGGTGTCAGCTGGCACACATAGGCCAGCCCCTTTTTGATCAGCAGCACCGCCTGGCGGTAATCCTCCTCAAAGTAGTCGCTGCCGTAAAAGAAGCGGTCGCCCCAGTCAAAGCCCAGCCAGTGGATGTCCTGCTTGATGGCCTCCACGAATTCCTCGTCCTCCTTGGTGGGGTTCGTGTCGTCCATACGCAGGTTGCACAGGCCGTTATACCGCTCAGCGGTGCCGAAGTCGATGGTCAGCGCCTTGCAGTGTCCAATATGCAGATAGCCGTTAGGCTCCGGCGGGAAACGGGTGTGGACGGTCATTCCCTGGAACTGACCACCCTCTGCGATGTCCTCGTCGATGAAATTGATAATGAAGTTTTTGCCGGACTCCTCCGTTTCGGGGGTCTTGATTTCCTCGGCCATGATCTTTCTCACACTCCTTGTATGTCGTAATATTGTGCAAAAGCAATTTTTAATTATAACCGCCCATGAGGGGAATTGCAAGAGGTTTGCCCTCCCTCCTGCAAAAAACTCACAGGGCGTCAAATTCCTCCCGGGTCAGCAGGAGATCCAACGCCTCCAGAAGCCCGTTGGCGGTCAGCCGTGCGGGCAGACCCAGCTCCCTTTGCAGCGTTGCCCGCCTTTCGGCGGAGCCGGGGCCGATCAGTCCCTTGTCCAGAAGATCCGCCTTCGTAATACCGGCGGAGCGGCGGGGTGCGTCCTCCCCCTCGAAGGTGGCACCGGCGCGGCGAAGAGCGTCCGTCAGCACCTGCGGCGTCATACCTTCCACGCCCAGCTTGCCCTCCTTCCCCGGCTTTCTCTTGCGCTTCTCCTTGCCGTACACGTCGGGGACATACGCCTGCTTTACTCTGTCCGGGGGCAGCAGCCCCTTCAGGTGGCTGCGGAGCACGAAGCCCGCGCCGTCCGGGTCGGTCAGCAGGATCACGCCCCGCGCCTCCGCCAGACGGCGGAGATACGCCGCCTTCTCCCGGTCGTTGAACAGGGCGAAGCCGCCCACCTCCACCACGGCGGCGTCCACCGCCTGCAGGAGCGTATTTCTGTCGTACCGCCCCTCTACTACGATGACTTCCCTGACCCGCGGCTTCACTTCACACCTGCCAGTTCCATGAGAAATAGCTTCAGTTCGCCCTCATTGTCCATGTTTCGTTCGCTTTTCATGCGATGATCCAGCGTCTGGCAGCGCTTCACCGCCTCACGGCACCAACTGCGCCGCACGCCTCTGGCTGACTGCATCAGCTTTTTGGCCGGGTAATCGGACTTCATGCGCCACAAATCCTTCAGCCACAGCACGTCCTTGCCGCCGTCGATTGCCAGCCGAGCTGTGTACAGCTGCCGCAGCGTCTTTCCCAATGCCGCCAGAATGCGGATAGGCTCCTCCTGCATCCGCAGCAGTTCTGCAAGGCACTCTGCCGCCTTGTCATAGTCACGAGCCGCCACTGCGTCCGTCATGTCGAACACCCGCGCGTCCAGCACAGGGTCCGCCACAGCGGCGATATCCGCCGCTGTGATTTTCGCTCCCCTGGCATAGGCAGCGATTTTGGCGATTTCCGGCACCAGACCGGTCATCAGGCTGCCGCAGGTGAACAGCAGATGATCTACCGTGCCTGCATCGATATCCTTCCCGGCAGCGGCAAAACGGCGGCGCACCCACTTTTGCAGCTTCTGCTGTCCCTGCTGGGCAAACTCGATCACCTGGGCGCGCTCCGCCAGGGCGGCGGTGAGCTTCTTCAGCTTGGCGTCGGTCTTATAGGGTATCTGCCGGTACAAAAACACCAGCGTGCAGTACACCGGGAAGTCCCCCAGCAGAGCCACCAGCGCACCCCGCTGGGCCTCGTCCAACTTGAACAAGTCCATATCCTCCACCGTGACCAGGGTGCGCTCCGCCATCATAGGCATGGCCTCTGCCGCCTCGACGACCTCCTGCATAGTCAGGCCCTTGCCTGCAAGCCTGTGATAGTTGAACTCCTCAAAGCCCGCCGGCACAAGCCGTGCTTGCAGCTCCGCCACCGCCTGCTGCATCAGGTACGTCTCCTCGCCGTGGAATATATAGACATTCCCCACGGCGCCGCTTTGCAGCGCGTCGTGGAATTCCTCATAACCGGGGGTCTTTTCTTTTTTCTCCTTTGCCATGCTATCCTCCGTTCACGGTGATGCGGATGGTTCCCTGCTGGTCTGTGCGCCAGATATCCGCCCCAACTGCCAGCAGCCGCTGGAGCGTCTCCTCCGACGGGTGGCCATAGTTGTTATCGCCTACACTGATGACTGCCGCCTCCGGCATCACCGCCTTCAAAAAGCGTATATTTGAGCTATACCGGGAGCCGTGGTGGCTGACCACCAGCACCTCTATATCCGGCAAAGCATAGGTTTCCACCAGCTTTTTCTCGGTACTGCCGGACATATCGCCGGTAATGAGCAGATCAAAGTCTCCGGCACTGGCCAGCGCTGTCAGGCCCAGCTCGTTCAGATCGCCGCCGGACTGCACCGGCGGATAGATGGTCAAAACGGTATCGCCCAGCGTATCGGCCGTCTCCTTCGTCACATAGGTCACCTGCGCGCCCTTCTCCTCCGCCAGCGACACCAGACGCTCCCGAACGCCATACTCATCCTCGATGTCCGGCAGGTAGATCGTCTGCACCGGGATACGGCGCAGCACCTCGTACAAACCGTTGGTGTGATCGGCGTGGTAGTGGGTCACCACCACAGCGCTCAGTTCCCGGACGCCCATGCTGTGCAGCGTGTCGGCAGCCAGACCGCCGGGGTCTTTATAGCTGTTGCTGCTGCCGCAGTCCACCAGTGCCGTCTCACCGCCGGAGGTCAGAATGACGCTCTCGCCCTGTCCCACATCCAGCGTCAGGGCGGTCAGTACGCCGTACTGATAGTCCTGACGGTTGACCCAGATGGCCGCCGCCAGCGTCAGCACCGACAATGCCGATGCCAGCAGGTATTTCCGCTTGCCGTCCGGCGTGGCGGCACAGCCGATAAAGACCGCATACAAAAACAGCAGCCAGTAGATGAGATAGGGATTGGTGAAATACACCGCGTGATAGCGCCAGGACATCATGCCGTTGGCGATCCACAGGATGTACCGCACCAGCGCCCAGGAGATCCAACCCAGCAGGCTGGCCAGCGGCAGCCACACAAATCCCAGCAGTGCTGTTACAAAGGCGGCCATGAAGCTCCATCCCGCCGCAGGCACCGCCAATAAGCTGGACAGCGGCGCTACCAGCACGAAAATGCGGAAATACCAGGCTGTCAGTGGGGCAGTGAACACCACAGCGCTGAGGGTGGCGGACAGGTTCGCCGCCACAAAACACAGCGCGGCCCGCAGCGGCCGGCATTTGCCCTTATACCACCCGGTCAGCAGCTTGTACAGCCGGGGTGACAGCAGCACCATTCCCAGCGTGGCGGAAAAGCTCAGCTGCAAGCTGACGCTGGCGGCGGCAAAGGGATTGCACAGCAGGATCACCAGCAGTGCGGCAGCCAAGCTGGTCAGAGGGTCACTGCCCCGCCGGAACAGCGGCGCGATCAGCAGGAATATCTGCATGATGCAGGCACGGACCACCGAGGGGCTCATGCCCACCATCACCATGTAAAACAGCAGCAGCGGAATGGTCACGGCGCACAGCAGTCTCTGCCGCCGGGAGATCAGCAACGCCAGCAGCGTCACCAGAAAAGCGCAGTGCAGGCCGGACACCGCGAACAGATGCGCCAGGCCCGTCTCCTGCATGGCCAGATAGTCTCCATCGTCCATAGCGGACTTATCACCAGTAAGCTCCGCTGTCAGGAATCCGCTGACACGCGGGTCATTCCAGATAGCGGCCACCTTCTCGCGGAAAGCTTTGCCCGCCCATTGGGGCAGCCAGCGCAGGGCATCCCCATCCCCTGCCGACAGACGCACATCCTCACGGCCATACAGCAGCGCATACACGCCCCGGGCATTAAAATGGGTCACATCATCGCTGTCGAAATGGGCGGCAGACTGCCACTGGGCCGTGCCCGTGACCGTGTCGCCCGGTCGGGCCGCCAGCAGCTCCGCTTCGCCATACAGCACGGCCCTGGCCCGATGATAGCCCTCCAGCTCCACCGTGACCCTGGCGCCGCGCTCCGTAGCCTGCGGCCAATCGCAAACGGTTGCGGTAAAGTCCGACGCCGCACCGCAGCGGTCCTCTATCGGCTGGCGCACCAGGTGATCATACCCGGCAAAATAGGCCAGCGATACCGCCAGCGGCAGCAGGAGCAGCAGCCCCCGGCGAAAATATTTTTGCTTGCGTGCAGCAAACAGCCACACAAGCGCCAGCAGCAAAACGCCCCCGGCGGCATACAGCTGCCAGCCGTTCCAGGGCAGCAGTGCCGCCAGGAAGACACCGGCAGAGAAGGAAAACCCGATCGTGGCCAAAACGCGCATCGTTCTCTCCCCTCCCCCGGTCATAGTATCGTTTTATTATACCAAATATAGCTGCCTGTGACAAGAAAAAAGCCGCCCCTACGGGCGGCTTTTTGTCTTTTACACACGCGCCAGCTTGTCATTGCACTTCTGCAAAAACCGTGCGTTGTCGATGACAGCGCGGGTGTGGGTGCCCTCACCGATCAGGCCATCGGCGTCGTGGGCCGTGACCTTGAAGGTGATCATCTTGCCGTTGGCGGAGATACCCGTCACCTCGGCAGTGGCGGACACCTTCATGCCCACCGGCGTGGGCGCCAGGTGACTGGAACTGATCTCCACGCCCACGGTGCCCTTGCCCTCCGGCAGCTCCGGCTGCACACACTGCATAGCGGCGTACTCCATCAGTCCCATCATAAAGGGGGTGCCGAACACCTCCAGCCCGCCGGAGCCCACGGCCTTGGCGGTCATATCCGGGGTGACGGTCTTTTCAGCGGTATAGGTCATACCTACTTCGATCATAGCAATTCCTCCAATTAAGCGCTTTTCTTTAAATACATTTCTTGCCTATACGCGGGGCGGAAAAAAACGCGAATGTCAGACGCCCAACTGTGTCCACAGCTTATCGTAGAACTTCAGCGTCTCCTGTGGCAGGTTGACATAGATCTCACAGCGCTCGCGCTCCTCATCGGGAATGGCCATGATGTTGTAGATCTCCTCGTCCAGGGACTCACCGTACGTCTCCTCGTAGTACGCGGGATACTCCGCCAGCGCTTCGGCATTGGGAGAGGCATACCAGATGTAGTCCATGTTGGCCAGGTTACTGTCGGTAGAGGCGATAAAGTTGATCCACTCATAGGCCTCGGCCTTGTGCTGGCTGGACTTGAGCACACACATGGCGTCCACGAACCAGTTGCTGCCCTCCTCGGGAATGACGAAGGCCAGGTCCTCGTTATTCTCCAGCATGGTCAGGTAGTCGCCGGCGTAGTACATGGTGATGGCCGCGTTGCCGCCCTCCATCTTGCCGAAGACCTCGTCCATGACGAAGGCCTGATACACACCCTTGTCTTTGGCATTCTTCACCAACTGGAAGGCCTCTGTCAGCTGTGCCTCGTCTGTGGTGTTGATGTCGTAGCTCAGATAGCACAGGGCGGCCATCAGCGCGTCGCGGGAGTTGTTGATCATCAGCACCTGCCCGGCGTACTTCTCATCGAACATAGCGCCCCAGCTGGTGATGGGCTCGTCCACCATAGTCGTGTTGTAGATGATGCCCACGCTGCCCCAGGTGTAGGGTACGGTGTACTTGTTCTCCGGGTCAAAGCTCAGGTGGGTAAACTGGGGGTCCATCAGCTGAAAATTGGGGATGGCGGCGTAGTCAAGTTCCGCCAGCATATCCTCCTGGATCAGCCGGGCGATCATATAGTCGGAGGGTACGATCACATCGAAGTCCGCGCCGCCCATCTTGATAAGGGAGTACAGCGCCTCGTTGCTCTCGGCGGTCTGGTAGTTCACACGGATGCCGGTCTTCTCCTCGAATTCGGTGATCAGGGACTCATCGATATACTCGCCCCAGGAGCACACATTGACCACGCGCTCGCTGCGGGCCGCGGCACCGGTGACGATCAGTACCGCCAACAGCACACAGGCCATAGCGCCTGCGGCGATCTTCTTGCCCAATCCGGGATATTTCTTCGGCGCAGGAGCGAACGTAGCGCTCTCGTGATGGACATTGCGGTGATGCTCGGCATGGTTCTCCCGCAGGTTGATGATGGCCAGCAGGATGATGACCGTGACGAACAGCAGCGTGGATACGGCGTTGATCTCCGGGCTGACGCGCTTTTTGGTCATGCCGTAGATGGTCATGGCCAACGTGGAGGAGGACGTACCCGCCGTGAAGTAGCTGATGATGAAATCATCGATGGACATAGTGAAAGCCGTCAGCGCACCGGAGACGATACCGGGCTTGATCTCCGGAATGATGACCTTCCAGAAGGCCTGCATCCAGGTGCAGCCCAAGTCCTGGGCCGCATCGACCAAATTGCGGTCCATCTGCCGCAGCTTGGGCCCCACGGACAAAATGACGTAGGGGATGTTGAAGCAGATGTGGGCGATCAACAGTGTGCCAAAGCCCAGGGTCAGTCGCTCAGGCAGCACCACCAGTGACTGCCAGCCGTTGACCCACACGGCGAAGCTGTGCCATCCGTTGAAGAACACCACGAACAGCAGGCACAGGCTGACGCCGGTGACGATGTCCGCGTTCATCATTGGAATGTTGTTCACGGCCATCAGCCCGGTGCGCGCCCGGCGTCGCATACCGTAAAAGCCGATAGCGGCAAAGGTGCCCGCCACGGTGGCGATGACGGTAGCCAGCAGGGATACCAGCAGCGTAGTGTACACGCTGTGCATAATGAGCCGGTCGTTCAGCAGCTCGGCGTACCAGTGGAGGGAAAAGCCCTTCCACACGCTGGAGCTGTTGCCGGCGTTGAAGGAAAAGACGATCAGGATGATGATAGGTGCGTACAGGAACAGGCCCACCAGGATCATCAACAGGCGATCGCCGACGGAGTTGCCCTTTCTCTGTCTCATAGCATCACCGCCTGTTCCTCGCCCTCGCCAAAGCGGTTCATCACCAGCATACAGACAACGACGATCAGCATCATCACCAGGGAAATAGCCGCGCCCAGCTGCGGGTTATACGCCCCGCCCAGGAACTGCCGTTCGATCAGGTCGCCCAGCAACAGCTCCGTGCCGCCGCCCAGCATACGGCTGATGGCGAACGTAGACACAGAGGGCACAAACACCATGGTGATGCCGGACAGCACGCCCGGCAGGCTCAGGGGCAGGATGACCTTGCGGAACACCGTGACGGTGTTGGCCCCCAGGTCGCGGGCTGCCTCCAGCAGGGAGTAATCCAGCTTGCAAATCACAGAGTAGATAGGCAGGATCATAAAGGGTAGGTAGTTATAGACCATACCCAGCACCACAGCGCCCTGGGTGTCGATCATGGTAAAATACTCCAGGCTGCTGCCTGTCAGATGGTTGTACAGGGCAATGATACCCAGCTTCTGGAACAGCTGGTTCAGCAGGCCGTTGTTCTCCAGGATGGTCATCCAGGAGTAGGTCCGCAGCAGGAAGTTCATCCACATGGGCAGCATGATCAGTACCATGGCCGTGCGGCGGAAGCGCTCGCCCTCCCGGCTGAGAAGGTACGCCACAGGATAGCCCAACAGCAGGCAGATAGCCGTGGCGATCAGCGCCAGCTTGAAGGAACGGCCGAACACAGCAGCGTAACCGCCCATCTGGACAAAGTTGTCCAGCGTGAAGCCGCCCTCGCTGCCGGCAAAGGCATACACCACCATAATGACAATGGGGGCTACTACAAAAATAGCCATCCACACCACATAGGGCACGGCGAAACGGGAGAGCTTACTCTTCATCCTCGCTCTCCTCCTCTTCCGGCTCAGCACCGGCGTCCGCCAGTTCCTCGTATTCCTCGGAGTAAGAGGAATAGTCGCCGAACATACCGGAATACTCGCTCTTCTTCATAATGTGGAAACCCTCGGGATCGATCTTCACGCCGATACGGGCACCCACCGGAGAGTGATCGGTGGTTTGAATCAACCACTTGAAGCCGCGGAAATCCACGATGATATCATATTGCATCCCCTTGAACGTCACGTTGGTGACAGTGCCTACCAACTGGCCCTGCTCCACCGGCACGATGTCGATATCCTCCGGGCGAATGACCACGTCCACCGGTTCATTTTCGGCGAAGCCGCCGTCCACGCAGGGGAATTCCTTGCCGTACATTTTCACGACCCTGTCGCGGACCATCGTGCCGTTGAGGATATTGCTCTCGCCGATGAAGTCCGCCACAAAGGCATTCTTCGGCTCGTTGTAGATATCCTCCGGTGTGCCGATCTGCTGGATGCGGCCCTTGTCCATGACCACCACGGTGTCGGACATGGTCAGGGCTTCCTCCTGATCGTGGGTGACATATATAAACGTGATGCCCATCTGCTGCTGGATACGTTTCAGTTCGTTCTGCATATCCTTACGCAGACGCAGATCCAGCGCGCCCAGCGGCTCGTCCAGCAGCAGCACCTTCGGCCGGTTCACCAGGGCACGGGCAATCGCCACACGCTGCTGCTGACCACCGGAGAGTTGGTCGACACGCCGGCGGTCAAAGCCCTTCAGGCTGACGACCTCCAGCATTTCACCGACACGCTGTCGTATCTCGTCCTCCGGCACTTTTGCGATACGCAGGCCAAAAGCGATGTTTTCAAACACGTCCAGATGCGGAAACAGCGCATATTTCTGGAACACCGTATTGATCTGCCGCTTATGGGGCGGGACATCGTTGATCCTCTCGCCGTCGAAGGTCACGTCGCCGCTTGTGGGCGTGGTGAAACCGCCGATGATCCGCAGTGTGGTGGTCTTGCCGCACCCACTGGGGCCAAGCAACGTGAGGAATTCGGAATCGTTGATGTAAAGATTGATGTGATCGAGAACCAGCTCGTCGTCAAACGCCATGCAGAGATCCCGCAGGCGAATCAACTCTTTGGACATTTATCCTCCTCCATTCATCAGTAAAATAGCCCCCCTTCGACGCGGCGGCAGCGCGTCTGTTCACGCGCTCGTTTCTGTCGAAAGATGGCGAGTACACTATATATAAAAGCGTCGGGAAAGTCAATGGATTTTCCCGTTTTTCCCCGAAAAAAATACAGCGGATGGCAAAAGCCATCCGCTGCACGGCACTCAGCCGAAATATTTGTCCCGGAAGGGCACATTTTCCACTGTAAAGCTCTGCCCGCGCAGATAGTTCAGGTGCCCCGCGTCCGTGGGCAGGTCAAAGGTCAGCTTGTAGGCATACAGGGCCTGCCGCGTCTCGCCGTAGCGGCGGTTTACGTCCCCACGGCCGTATTTGCCGTCCCCCAGCAGCGGGCAGTCCAGATCCGCCATCGTGGCGCGGATCTGGTGGGTCCGGCCCGTCTCCAGCCCGATCTCCACCAAGCTCAGCTCTCCCCGCGTCTCCAGCACCTTGTAATCGGTAATGGCGGTCTTTCCGCCGGGGATCGGCTTATGGTACACGGACACCTGCTTTTTCTTCTCATCTTTCAGCAAAAAGCACTCCACCCGGCCTTCCGGCTTCCTTGGCCGACCTACAGTGATGCAGAGGTAGCGCTTGTCCATTTCCCGGTCCCGTATCTTCTCGTTGATGACCCGCAGTGTCTCGGCATCCTTAGCGGCAATGACGATGCCGCCGGTATTGCGGTCGATACGATTGCACAGCGCCGGCGTAAAGGCATTTTCCCACTTGGGGTTCCACTCCCGTTTCTGATACAGATATGCCTGAATGTGGTTGATGAGGGTATTCACCTTCTCCGTCTCGTCGGCGTGGACCACCATTCCCTGCGGCTTGTCCGCCAGCAGCAGGTGCTCATCCTCGTACACCACCGTCAGGTGCGGCTTGAACAGCGTCAGAAACAGATTTTCCTCTGAGGGCTTGTCGAAAAACTCGTCGTTGATGTATAATTGCAGCACATCGCCCGCACAGAGCCGCTGGTCCCGCTGGGCACGTCCGCCGTTTACCTTCACCCGCTTGATGCGGATGTACTTCTGCGCCAGAGCAGGCGGCAGCAGGGGCAGCGCCTTGGACAGAAATCTATCCAGCCGTTGTCCGGCGTCATTTTTTCCGATGGTCAGTTCCCGCATAACGGCGTCCTCCCCTGTGTTTCTCTGCTTATTGTACCGTGTTTTTGAAAAAAGTCAAAATATTTGTAAGAAAATGTTTGACAAGGCATTTTGTGTCGGCTATAATACTACACGTGCCATTGTGAGGTGTACTATGCGTTTGAACGTCAACAAGCTGCTGCATACCCCCGATGCCCGACAGGACATCCGTTTTGAAATGGATCTGTCCGACTTGGAATTCGGCGGTTCCTATCCTGTTTCCGATCCGGTTGTTGTGGACTGCCGGCTGGAGAATAAGGCCGGGCTGCTGCTGTGCGGAATGACGTTGACCACCACGCTGCATTGTATCTGTGACCGGTGCGGTGAAGCGTACGACGCGGACAAGACGACACGCTACGGCTGCGTATTGGCAGAGGCGCGCGAGTCTGACGAAAGCGACGACATCATCCTGCTGGATAACGACGAGGTAGATGTGGAGGAGTTGGCGCGCGACGCCTTTATCCTCGATATGGACACGAAGTTTCTCTGCTCAGAGGACTGCAGGGGGCTGTGCCCCGGCTGCGGTGTGAACCTGAACCGGGAGAACTGCCGATGCAAAAAGGCAGTGGATCCCCGTCTGGCGAAGCTGGCGCAGCTGCTGCAGAAGGATGAGTGAATTACTTTTGTATTACATTGCTGCTCAGGCAATTAAGACCAAGGAGGTGTCAACATGGCAGTCCCTAAGGGAAAAGTATCCAAGCAAAGACGCAATAAGAGACGTTCTTCCGTATGGAAGCTGGCAGCTCCCACGCTGGTGGCGTGCGCCAAGTGCGGCGCGCTGCATCTCCCCCACAGAATGTGCCCGGAGTGCGGCAGCTACAACGGCCGCGAGGTCAAGGTCGTCAAGTCTGTGGCCGCGAAATAAGTTCTGTTGTGCCTTTGCAAGAGGGAAGCGCCGCTTCCCTCTTGTTTTTTACTGCTCCCACACTTTTTGTCATGGGAAGTATCAAAATCCATCGTTTTACTTTATGCTCATGGGCGGCTATACTATATTGTGCTTGCGTCTCACGTCAAAAAACGGTATAATGAGTTAATTATTATGTGGTATTATGTCCTATTGTGGATAAGGCCGCATTTTGCATGAGTGAGGACGTATTATGAGTACCATCATCACCGCCATCGACCGGCACAGCCCTGCGGAGCGCGCCGGCGTTCAGGTGGGCGAACAGCTTCTATCCATCAACGGCCACCCCATCGTGGATGTGCTGGACTATCGTTTTTACGGCTATGATCCCCTGTCGCACCTTGAGCTGAAAACGGCGGCAGGCAACGTGCGGCACGTCACCTGCCGCAAGGCCGAAGGTCAGGACCTGGGGCTGAACTTCGACACGTATCTGATGGACGAAATGCGCTCCTGTGCCAATCACTGCTTGTTCTGCTTTGTGGACCAGATGCCGCCGGGTATGCGCTCCACGCTGTACTTCAAGGATGACGACGCACGGCTAAGCTTTCTGCTGGGCAACTACATCACCCTCACCAACCTGACGGAGCGGGAGGCTCAGCGGATCATTGACCTGCACATCAGCCCCATCAACGTCTCCGTCCACGCCACCGACCCACAGCTGCACTGCACCATGCTTGGCAACAAGAACGCCGCCCGGTCGCTGGACTATATCCAGGCCTTCTGCAAGGCCGGTATCGTCATGAACGGGCAGATCGTGGTTTGCCCCGGCTGGAACGACGGTGACCAACTGCGCCGCACCCTGCGGGACTTGACCGAGTGGCAGTTCTCCAGCTGCTCTCTTGTGCCGGTGGGTATCACCAAGTACCGCCAGGGTCTGGCCAAGCTAAGGCCCGTGGACAGGGACTGTGCCCGGGACATCATTGCCATCGCCGAGGAATTCGGGCTGGAAAATCTGCGCCGCTTCGGCACCCGTAGGTTCTTCTGTGCTGACGAACTGTTCCTGCGGGCCGGACTGGAGCTGCCCCAAGAGGACTACTACGAGGGCTATCGGCAGCTGGAAAACGGCGTGGGTATGCTGCGCTCACTGGAGCAGGACTTCCTCAGCGCCATGCGCATGGAGGAGCACGATGAAGCGCCCTCCCCCTTCACCATCGCCACCGGCACGGCGGCAGCGCCGTTCATGACACACCTGTTGGAGCAGGCCAGGGCGTATTTCCCAGCCCTGCGGGGACAGGTGATTGCCGTGGAGAACGACTTTTTCGGCCACACCATCGACGTAGCCGGTCTGCTGACGGGGCAGGACCTGTCGGCGCAGCTGCAAAAGATCCCGGATCTGGGGCGCGTGCTGCTGCCGCTGCATATGCTGCGGCACGGCGAAAACGTATTTTTGGACGACTACACCGTGGAGCGTCTCAGCGCTGAGCTGGGCTGCCCGGTGCAGATCGTGGGGATAGACGGCGGCGACCTGCTGGACGCCATGCTGGAAAGAGAGGGATAAACTATGGCATTACCTTTGATAGCGATTGTGGGACGCCCCAACGTGGGCAAGTCCATGCTGTTCAATAAGATCATCGGCCGGCGGCTGTCCATCGTAGAGGACACCCCCGGCGTCACCCGTGACCGTATCTACGGCGAGAGCGAGTGGGTGGGCCGCAGGTTCCGCCTGGTGGACACCGGCGGCATCGAGCCCAATACAGACAGCCAGATTCTGTCCTTCATGCGGGAGCAGGCCCAGATCGCCATCGACAACGCCGACGTCATTATCTTCGTCACAGATATCAAGACCGGCCTGACTGCCTCCGACCAGGAGGTGGCCAGTATGCTTCAGCGCAGCCGTAAGCCCATCGTGCTGGCGGTGAACAAGATGGACTCTGTGGGCGCGGTCGACCCAGATTTCTATGAGTTCTACAACTTGGGTCTGGGCGACCCCGTGGCTGTCTCCGCCGTTCACGGCCACGGCACCGGCGATCTGCTGGACGAATGCATCAAGTATTTTCCGCCGGAAACGGATGAGGAGGACGACTCCGACGTGGTACAGGTGGCCATTATCGGAAAGCCCAATGTAGGTAAATCCAGCTTGACGAACCGTATTCTGGGCGAGGAACGCGTTATCGTCAGCAATGTAGCCGGCACCACCCGTGACGCCATCGACAGCTATTTTGAGAACCAGTACGGCAAATATAATTTCATCGACACCGCCGGTATGCGGAAAAAGTCCAAGGTAGATGACAACATCGAAAAATACAGCGTTCTGCGGGCCACCATGGCTATTGAGCGCAGCGACGTCTGCCTCATTCTCATCGACGCTCAGGAGGGTGTCACCGAGCAGGACACCAAGGTCGCCGGTCTGGCGCATGACGCGGGCAAGGCATGCATTATCGTGGTGAACAAATGGGACCTGATCGAAAAGGACGACAAGACCATGGACCGTATGCGTGAGGACATCCGCCGGGACCTGAGCTATATGCCCTATGCCCCCATTCTGTTCATCTCCGCCCTGACCGGCCAGCGGGTGGGCCGTCTCTTTGAGCTTATCAACTACGTCAACGATCAGGCGGCCATGCGAATCACCACCGGCACGCTGAACAGTGTGCTGGCCGACGCGCAGACCCGCGTTCAGCCACCCACGGACAAGGGGCGCCGCCTGAAGATCTACTACATGACGCAGGTGGGCGTCAAGCCGCCCCACTTCGTCATCTTCTGCAACGACAAAAAGCTCTTCCACTTCTCCTACCAGCGGTATCTGGAAAACCAGCTCCGCAGCGTGTTCGGCCTGGAGGGCACCCCCATCGTGCTGACTATCCGCCAGAAGGGAGAGGACGACGGTTGAACCATCTCATCGGTGCTACACTGCTGGCCTCACTGGTCATATTGCTGCTGGGCTATTTCTTAGGTTGTCTCAACGGCTCGGTAATGGTCAGCCACTTCATCATCAAGGACGATGTGCGGCAGCACGGCAGCGGCAATGCGGGCCTGACCAACTTCTACCGCACCTACGGTGCCAAATACGCACTGGGCGTCATCCTCTTCGACATGGGTAAAACAGTGATTGCCTGCCTGATTGGCGGTGCAGCCTTCGACTATCTGGCCGGCGACTGGATGTTGGGCGTCCTGCTGGGTGGCCTTGGCTGCGAGCTGGGGCATATGTTCCCGGTGTTCTTCGGCTTCAAGGGCGGCAAGGGCATCCTGTCCGGCGGCACGCTGGTGTGGCTGCTGGACTGGCGCGTCGGTCTGATTGCGTGGGGTCTGTTCGCCGCCCTGTGGCTGCTGACGAAATACGTCTCTCTCGGCTCCGTCTGCGCCGCCGCCTCCATGCCCGTCACCACATTTTTCTTCTGCGGCCGCAGCCTCCTCTACACGGCGCTGGCCGTGCTGATCGCCGCGCTGGTGATCTGGTGCCACCGGGAGAATATCACGCGCCTGCTGCATCATCAGGAGCGCAAGTTCCAATGGCACACCGGCACACCGAAAGAGAAAGAGTAAACAGAGAAAGGATATCACTGACATGAAACACAATCAGATGCGGCAGGTGGTCTTCCCCATTCTGGCCGCCTTCATCTGGGGCACCGCCTTCGTTGCGCAGGATATGTGCGCCGACTCCATCGGCGCGTTCGCCTTCAACGCCAGCCGCTACTTTATCGCGGTGCTGGCGCTGCTGGTGGTCATCGTCATCAGCGACAAGCTGAAAAAGGACAAGCCCGTCCTCTCCCCCGCCGAGAAAAAGGCCGCCAACCGGCAGCTGTGGCTGGGCGGCCTGTGCTGCGGTGCGGCGCTGGCCATGGCCTCCAACTTCCAGCAGGCGGGCATGGTCGCCGGTACCGACAGCGGCAAGGCCGGCTTCCTGACAGCGCTGTATGTGGTGCTGGTTCCCGTATGCGGTCTGTTCTTCAAGCGGAAGGTCAGTCTCCCCGTCTGGATCGCCGTGGCACTGTCCGTGATCGCGCTGTATCTGCTGTGCATCAACGGTGAATTCTCCCTCGCCCCCGGCGACCTGCTGATCCTGGCCTGCGCCGTGTGCTTCACCATACATATCCTTGTCATCGACCACTTCACCGCCACCGTGGACGGCGTAAAGCTCAGCTGTCTGCAATTCCTGTTCGCGGCCCTTATCTCCACTGTGTGCATGTTCCTCTTCGAGGACGTGGACTTCGCCGCCATCTGGGGCTGCATCCTGCCCCTGCTGTACGTGGGCATTTTCTCCTGCGGTGTGGGCTACACCCTGCAGATCCTGGCCCAGAAGGGCTCCAACCCCACGGTGGTCACCATCCTGCTGAGTCTGGAGAGTGTGTTCGCCGTCATCGCCGGCGCCATCATCCTCAAGCAGCAGATGTCCGTCCGGGAATACATCGGCTGCGCGGTAATGTTCGCCGCCGTCCTCCTGGCCCAGATCGACTTCCCCGTGAAACAGAAAGCCGAATAAAGTGCAAAAAGAAGCACCCGCTCGGGTGCTTCTTTTTTGCGCTTTTGGCTGTCTCAGAACAGCGTCACCTGACTGGTATCCGCCATACCGGCAAAGGCGCCCAGCGCCTTCAGCTGCTCGATATGGGTCTTACTAAGCTTGTTGCAGATGGTGGCGAACTCCTCTACAGAGATGAAGGTTTTTCCCTTTCGCTTCTCCACCGTGTCCAGCGCCGCCGTCTCACCCAGACCGCGCACCGTTACAAAGGGAGGCAGCAGGCCGTTTTCCGTGATCTTGAAGTGTGTGGCATCGGAGTCGTAAATACTAATGGTGTCAAAATGGAAGCCCCGCAGATAGAACTCGTAGCACACCTCCAGCGTCACCAGCAGGTTCTGTTCCACGTCGGTGGCGTCCTTATTGTTCTCGATCTCCCTGATTTTCTGCTTCACCGCATCCATGCCGGCGCAGCAGTACTCCGCGTCGAAGGCCTTGGCCCGGATGGAGAAGAACGTAGCGTAGAAGGCCAGCGGCTCATGCACCTTGAACCACGCAATACGGAACGCCATCATCACATAGGCCACAGCGTGGGCCTTAGGAAACAGATAGCCGATCTTGGCCAGAGAGCCGATATACCAATCCGGCACCTGATGCTCCCGCATAGCCTCCTCCCAGCCGTCCTCGAAGCCCTTTTTCTTTACTTTGCCCTTACGCACCGCCTCCATGATCTTAAAGCTCATCTTCGGCTCCAGCCCCATGGAGATCAGGTACAACATGATATCATCGCGGCAGCCCACCGTCTCCAAAACGCTGGCCGTGCCTCCCACGATCAAGTCCCGGGCATTGCCCAGCCACACGTCGGTACCGTGGGAGAAGCCGGACAACCGTACCAGGGTATTGAAATCCTGGGGCATGGTATCCATCAGCATACCGCGGGTGAACCGGGTGTTGAACTCCGGGATAGCCACGGCGCCGGTGGGCCCCAGTATCTCGTCATTTTCAAAGCCCAGCACCTTGGACGAGGTGAAAATACTCATGGTATCCGGGTCATCCAAGGGGATGGCCCGCGCGTTCACGCCGGTCAGGTCCTCCAGCATTTTGATCATAGTGGGGTCATCGTGCCCCAGCATATCCAGCTTCAGGAGGTTGTCCTCCATGCAGTGATACTCGAAATGAGTGGTCACAGTGTCGCTGTTGGCATCGTCTGCCGGGTGCTGCACCGCGGTAAAATCCTCCACATCCATATCATCCGGCACCACCACCAGCCCACCGGGGTGCTGCCCTGTAGTACGCCGCACGCCCACGCAGCCCAGCGTCAGGCGATCCAGCTCCGCGTTGGAAGCCGTCTCGCCCCGTTCCTCCAGGTATTTCTTCACCATGCCGAAGGCGGTCTTTTCCGCTAGGGTACCGATGGTCCCCGCGCGGAACACCTGGGTCTTGCCGAACATTTCGATGGCGTGCTGGTGTGCCCGGGCCTGGTACTCACCGGAGAAATTCAGGTCGATATCCGGCACTTTACCGCCGCCGTAGCCCAAAAACGTCTCAAAGGGGATGTCAAATCCGTCCTTAGCGTACTTTGCCCCGCACATCGGGCAATTCTTATCGGGCATATCCGCGCCGCAGCCGTAGCTGCCATCGGTGATGAACTCAGTATGGCGGCATTTGGGGCAGCGATAATGGGGCGGCAGGGAGTTCACCTCCGTAATGCCGGACATATACGCCACCAGTGAGGACCCCACACTGCCCCGGCTGCCCACCAGATAACCGTTTTCCAGGCTGCGCTGCACCAGCTTCTGGGCGGACATATACACCACGTCGTACTTGCCCAGAATGCTTTTCAGTTCCACGTTCAGCCGGTCCACGATCAGCTGAGGCGGCTCGCCGCCATACAGCTCGTGACACTTGTCCCACACTCTGTCATGAAGTTCCTGCTCCGAATTCTCCAGCCGCGGCGGGAACAACCGTCCCGGCGGCAGCAGCTCGATATTTTCGATACGGTCGGCGATGCCGCGCGGGTCGTCGATGACCACCCGATGCGCTTCCTCTTCGCCCAGATAGGCAAACTCCGCCAGCATCTCCTCCGTGGTCTTGAAGTAAATGGGCAGGGGTGCGTCGGCGTCGGCAAACTTCTTGCTGGCCAGCAGGATATGGCGGTATACCTCGTCCTCCGGCTCCTGGAAGTGCACATCACCGGTGGCGCACACTGGCTTGCCCAGCTCCCGGCCCAACCGGACGATAGTACGGTTGAACTCCCGCAGCTCCTCCTCTGACTGCACCGCGCCGTTGCGAAGCATAAACATATTATTGCAGATGGGCTGTATCTCCAGGTAATCGTAGAACGATGCGATGCGCTTCAGCTCAGCCCAGTCCTTGCGGTCCGCCACCGCCCGGAACAGCTCGCCTGCTTCGCAGGCTGAGCCGATAATGAGGCCTTCCCGATGGGCGATCAGCTCCGTCTTGGGGATAATGGGCACACGCTTGAAATACTTGAGATTGGAAGCCGAGATCAACTGATACAGGTGCTTCAGGCCCAGCTTGTTCTTCGCCAGGATGATAATATGCTTGGGGTGCCGGCTGCCGCCGCCCCGGGGCCGCAGCTTCTCCATCTGCCCGTTGATCTCCTGCAGACGGGAAATTCCCATCTCCCGCCGCATTCTCTCAAAAAAGGGTATCAGCATATACCCCACCATCCCCGCGTCGTCCGACGCCCGGTGGTGGTTGAAGGCGGGCAGATCCAAATGCTCCGCCACGATGTCCAGCTTATGTTTGTGCAGCTCCGGCAGCAGGTTCTGCGCCAGGATGAGGCTGTCGATGTATGTAGGGTCGAATTCCAGCCCCGCCCTGCGGCACCCTGCTCGGATGAACCCGATGTCGAACTCCGCATTGTGGGCCGCCAGCGGTCGCCCGTCCACGAATTTCAAAAACGCCGCCAGTGCTTCCTCCGGCGGCGGCGCGTCCGCCAGCATGGCATCCGTAATGCCCGTCAGGCCGATGATCTCCGGCGTCAGCCGACGGCCGGGGTTCACGAAGGTCTGAAACGTATCCGTGATCTTCCCGTTTTTCAGCACCACTGCGCCGATCTCCGTGATGGCCTCCCGCTGTACCTTCAATCCTGTAGTTTCGATGTCGAAGCACACGATCTCGTCGTCAAAGTCCTGATCCTGCGCACCGTGTACGGCAATGCGGTCGTCCAGGTTGTTGACATAGTACCCCTCCACGCCGTACAGGATCTTGATCTTCCCCTTGCCCGCGTCCCGCGCCTTTGGGAATGCCTGCACCGTGCCGTGGTCGGTAATGGCAATAGCCGGGTGGCCCCAGGCTGCCGCCTGCTTTACCACCTTGCCCACATCCGTCAGAGCATCCATGCTGCTCATCTGCGTATGCAGGTGCAGCTCCACCCGCTTCTCCGGTGCATTGTCCTGCCGGGCCGTATGGCTGATCTTCATAATATTCACCGGCCGCAGCAGGATATCCTTCCCGTCGTAGGTCAGTTCCACCTTGCCCTGCAGGCGCAGCCACATCCCGTCGTTGATCGCGCCGCCCAGCACCTTGGCCTCTTTTTCATCCATGGCCTTCCGCACGGCCACGGAGCCGCGCTCATCGGTGATGTTGAAGTTCAGCGTCCACATTCCCTTGCGCCGCGTCTCATAGCACTCTGCCTTGAATACCCGGCCCTCCACAATGGCGCTGCCCTGTTTGATATTCAGTTCGCCGATAGGCGTCAGCTTTCCGGTGATCGTCTTGCCCCAGATCACCCCGTTGTCGCCCTTTTGCTCGCCGGTGCCGCAGAAATGCAGCAGCACCTGCCGCAGATCATACTGCTGCGCCAGCATCTGCTGCAGGGCGTCCTGCGCCGCCTGGGGCAGTGTCTCACTGCTTTCCACCTGCACCTCCAGCGTCCGGCCCGCCACATCCAGCGCGCCGCTGATGATGCAGGCATCGTGCAGCAGCAGGCGCAGCTGCCGCGGCGCCTGAAAGCTCTCAAACAGCGTAAAAAACGGTACTCTCTCCGCCATGTTTCTCCCCTATCGTATCTCTTGTCACAGCTTGTCGATCTCCTCGAACAGCGCGTCCACCAGCTGGTCCTCCGGCACCTTCCGCAGAACCTTTCCCTTGGCGAACAGCAATCCCTCGCCCTTGCCTCCGGCGATGCCCACGTCCGCGGCCGAGGCCTCCCCCGGTCCGTTGACCACACACCCCATCACCGCCACGGTGATGGGCTTGTCACAGCTCTTCAGCCGCCGTTCCACCTCCCGGGCGATGGGCAGCATATCATACTTCGTCCGCCCGCAGGTGGGGCAGGCGATCAGGTCCGGCCCCGTCTGCCGCAGACCGCAGGCCTGCAAAATACGCTTGGCGGCCACTACTTCCTCCACCGGGTCGGCAGTCAGGCTCACCCGCAGCGTATCGCCGATACCTCGACACAGCAGTCCGCCGATGCCGATGGCAGACTTCAGCACCCCCATCTCCGGTGTGCCGGCCTCGGTGACGCCCAGATGCAGCGGATAGTCCACCTTTTCGTGCAGCAGCTCGTAGGCCGCCATATTTACCGGCACCCGGGAGCACTTCACGGAGATGCAGATATCCCCGAAGCCGCACTCCTCCAACAGGTGCACATGGCCCAGTGCACTCTCGGCCAGCGCCTCGGCGGTCACGCCGCCGTATTTTTGCACCAGGTCCTTCTCCAGCGAGCCGCCGTTGACGCCCACACGGATCGGAATGCCCCGCTCCCGGCAGGCGTCGGCCACGGCCCGCACGCGGTCCTTCGACCCGATGTTGCCGGGGTTGATGCGTATTTTATCCACACCGCCATCCACACACAGCAGCGCCAGCCGGTAATCAAAGTGGATATCCGCCACCAGCGGGATGTGTATAGCCGCCTTGATGCTCGGAATGGCCCGTGCGGCCTCCTCCGTGGGCACCGCCACACGCACGATCTCGCAGCCCGCCTGCTCCAGGCGCTGTATCTGCCGCACCGTGGCGTTCACGTCCTCCGTGGGCGTATTGCACATGGACTGTATGCTTACGGCCGCGCCGCCGCCCACCGGTACCGCGCCCACCTGTATGCGTCTTGTCACCGTCCCCGCCTCCTCAGTGGATCAGCTTTCCCACGTCGCTGAACACCAGCACCACCATCAGCGCCAGCAGCAGAATAAGTCCCGCGAAGTGGATATAGTTCTCATATTTAGCCGGTACCTGCTTCCGGAACAGCAGCATGGCTGCCGCGTTGATGATCAGGAAGAATATCCGCCCGCCGTCCAGCGCCGGCAGCGGCAGCAGGTTCATCACCGCCAGATTCACTGCGATCAGCGCCGCGATGTAGGCGATGTTCTCCACCGCCGCCTGGGTCGTCTCCGCCTGCTCACCTACCTGTACCATGGTGGACACGATCCCCACCGGGCCACTCAGATCCCGCAGGCCCGCCTGCCCGGTAAAGAGCATTTGCAGGCTCAGCCGCACCAGACGCACGAAATCCACAGCATTGTTCCAGGTGTAGGCCAGTTTGTCGCCGAAGGTGGCCGCCGCCGCGCCGAAGTATATCCCGTAACCGCTGTACGCATTTCCGCTTTGGTCGGTATACGTCTGTCTCGTCATGGCAAAGTCGTCCAGGCGCACCTTCTCCCCGCCGCGGTCCACCACCAGGTCGAATGTGCCAGTCTTATTCAGGCCAAGCAGCAGGCTCACGTCGCTGTAAATGTACACGCGCTCCCCATCGATGGACACCAGCCGGTCCCCGGTCTGCAAGCCGTCGGCGCTCTCCAACGGACAACCCTCGGCAAAGCCGGAGATCACCGGCTGATAGAACCCCTGCGCCGGCGCATACAGACAGAAGATGATAATAAGCCCCGCCAGAAAATTCATGGCCGCGCCGGCGGCAAAAATGATCAGCTTTTTCCAAAAGCCCTGGCGGTTCAGCGCCGCCGGATCGTCAGAGTCCTCCTCTTCCCCCTCCATGGCACAGAAACCGCCCACCGGAAAAGCCCGCAGAGAATACTGGGTATCCCCCCGCTGCTTTTTCCATAGCACCGGTCCCATGCCGATGGCGAACTCGTTGACCCGCACGCCGCAGGCCTTGGCCGCCAGAAAATGCCCCAGCTCATGGACGGCGATCAAAATACCGAACACCAGCAGGGCCGCTATGATATATACGATCATGTATGCAAGCTCCTTTTCCGGATGTCACAGGGCGGCGCGCCGCGCCGCCTTGTCTGCTTCCAGTATATCCGCAAGGCTTGGCTGATATTGCACCGACACCCGCTCCAACGCGCGCTCCACCCGCCGGGAGATATCGTTAAAGCCGATCTCACCCCGCAGAAACATTCCCACGGCCGCCTCGTTGGCGCCGTTGAGTATGGCGCAGGCGGTGCCGCCCACCGCTGCGGCATACCGTGCCAGACGCAGACAGGGGAACGCCCTCTCGTCCGGCTCGGCAAAGGTCAGCGCGCCGCAGGTCAGCAGATCAAGCGGCTTATCCGGGCTCTCGGCCCGGTGGGGATACGTCATGGCATAGCGGATGGGCAGCTTCATATCCGGCGTGCCCAGCTGCGCCAGCAGCGCCCCGTCCCGGAACTCCACCAGCGAATGCACGATGCTCTGGCGGTGTATCACCGCCTGCACCTGCTCCACCGGCAGGCGATAGAGCCGCATGGCCTCGATGATCTCCAGTCCCTTGTTCATCAGTGTGGCGGAGTCCACCGTGATCTTCGGTCCCATGTGCCAGTTGGGATGGCGCAGGGCATCCGCCGCCGTCATGTGCTCCAGCTCGTCGAAGGTCCTTCCGTAGAACGGCCCGCCGGAGCAGGTCAGCAGGATACGCCGCACCTCACCCCGGTCCCGGCAGCCCTGCAAGCACTGAAACACCGCGCTGTGCTCACTGTCCACCGGCACGATCTCCGCGCCGTATTTCTCCGCCGCGTCCATCACCAGCTCACCGGCGCACACCAGCGTTTCCTTATTGGCCAGCGCGATGCGCTTGCCTTTTTGGATTGCCGCCAGTGTGGGACGCAGCCCCACGCTGCCCATCACGGCAGTCACCACCGTGTCCGCCTCGGTCATAGCGGCGGCAGCCAACAGGCCCTCCTCCCCTGCCATGACCTCAATGCCGGTCCCCCGCAGCCGTTTTTTCAGCGCCAGCGCCGCATTTTCGTCATACAGCACCGCAAGGCGCGGCATATACTGCCGCGCCTGCTGCTCCAACAGGTCTACCTGTGTATTGGCGGTCAGCGCCGCCACGCGGAGGCCCAGCTCCCCGGCCACCTCCAGCGTCTGCCGCCCGATGGAGCCGGTAGCCCCCAACAGGGCGATGGTTTTCGTCATAGGTCCTTCCTCAATACAGCGTCACAGCGTTGATAAGCATCCACGTCACCGGTGCAGCGAAGATCACACTATCGAACCGGTCCAGCACGCCGCCGTGGCCCGGCAGCAGCCGTCCGTAGTCCTTGATGCCGCACTGCCGCTTCACGCAGGAGAAGCTCAGGTCGCCCAGCTGCCCCAGCACCGCGCCCACGAAGCCCAACAGCACACACCAGCCGATGTGCAGCTGCACCTCCGTACATAGGAAGAAGAATATCCGGAACAGGATCATTCCCACCATGCCGCCCACCAGACCGCTGACCGCACCCTCCCGTGTCTTCTTCGGGCTGACTCTGGGCGCCAGCTTTGTTTTCCCGAACAGCATACCGCCGAACAGCGCCAGAGAGTCGCTCATAAACGCCGACACCAGCGGGATCAGCACCAGTCCGGCGCCGTATTCCAGCATCCGCAGCCGCACCAGGCAGCCCAGCGCCAGCGGGATCACCAATCCAGACACCGCCATAGCGCTGATATCCGGAAAATCCAGCTCGTCGTCTTTGCCGAAGGCCTGCACCGCCGCGATGAACATCACCACGATCAGCGCCGCCAGCAGCCATACCATGATCGTATGTATGGCGGTACCCGTGAAGTCACCGCCGCTGAAATACACCGTGAACACGGTGAACACCGCCAGCGTGGCCGCCAGCCCCCACCAGCGCGCCGCTTTCTCCGGCGCGGCGGCCGCCATGAACTCATGGCAGCCGATGACGCACAGCGCCGCCACCAGCACCGCCGTGGCCCAATCCGGAGCAAAGCACAGCACGCCGATCAGTGCCGGCACGCCGATGATCGCCACCAGTATTCTCTGTTTCATGGTCGTCACCTCACTTTACGCCGCCGAACCGGCGATCCCGCCGCTGATAGTCGATGATCGCTCTGTCCATATCCTGCCGGGTAAAATCCGGCCACAGCGTGTCGCAGAAATAGAATTCGCTGTAGGCACACTGCCACAGCATGAAATTGCTCAGCCGTATCTCGCCGCTGGGGCGGATGATCAGCTCCGGGTCGGGTATACCGGCAGAGTACATATTGGCGGAGAGGTTCTCCTCCGTCCAGTCCACCCCCTGCTCCGCGCACAGCCGCGCCGCCCGCAGTATCTCCGCCCTGCCGCCGTAATTCAGACACACATTGGCCTGGAACCCCGCATAGCGGCCGGAGATGTCATCCGTCTCATGCGCCAGCGCCTGCAGCTCCGGGGACAGTGCGCTGAGGTCGCCGAAGAACCGCAGGCGGATGTGCTCCTTTTCCATGGTGTCGATAGCTTCCCGCAGATACTGCTCCAACAGGCCCATGATGGTATTCACCTCATCGGCGGGCCGCTTCCAGTTCTCTGTGGAAAAGGCGTATACCGTCAGGTATTCCACTCCCAGTTCCTTGCAGTAGGTGGCGATGTCGCGGAACACCTCTGCCCCCGCCTTGTGCCCCACCGTGCGGGGCAGGCCGCGTTTTTTCGCCCAGCGGCCGTTGCCGTCCATAATAACAGCGATATGGCGGGGAAGGCGGCTCCTGTCCACCTCCCCCGCCGTATGGGGCGTTTTCTTCGTAAACAGTCCCATTAAACAGACATCAATTCCTTTTCCTTGTTGTCCAGGATCTTGTCGATCTCCTTGCAGCTGTCATCGGTCAGCTTCTGCAGGTCCTTCTCGGCGATCTTCAGCTCGTCCTCGGTGATCTCGGACGCCTTCTGCTGCTTCTTGAAGTTATCCATCGCATCCCGGCGGATATTCCGCACAGCCACCTTGCCGTTCTCGGCGTACTTGTGGATCTGCTTGACCAGCTCCTTGCGGCGCTCCTCGGTCAGCTGGGGGAAAGCCAGACGAATGCACTTACCGTCGTTCTGGGGGTTGATGCCCAAGTCGGACTCCTGAATGGCCTTTTCAATACCCTTCAGAATGCTGGCATCCCAAGGGGTAATGACCAGCGTCCGCGGGTCAGGAGAGCCGATAGAGCCGATCTGCTGGATGGGCGTGGGGGTACCGTAATAGTCCACGCTGATGCGGTTGAGCACGGAAGCGTTGGCGCGGCCGGCACGCACGGTGTCGAAGTCGCTCATCACGGATTCAATGCTCTTCTTCATTTTTTCCTCGTAAACCTTGTACTCGTCCTTCAACATGGGGTCAGTCCTCCTTCACGATCGTTCCGATTTTTTCGCCGCGCAGGGCGCGGATGATATTCTCCGGGTCTTTCAGGGCAAATACCAGCACCGGGATATGGTTGTCCATGGACAAGCTGGTGGCGGTGGAATCCATCACCGCCAGGTGCCGCTTGAGCACCTCGTCGTAGGTGATGCTGTCAAACTTCACCGCATCGGCATTCTTGGCCGGGTCGCTGTCGTACACGCCGTCGATGTTCTTGGCCAGCAGGATGACGTCCGCATTGATCTCCGCCGCCCGCAGCACCGCCGCCGTGTCGGTGGAGAAAAATGGGCAGCCGATGCCGCAGCCAAAAATGACCACTCTCCCCTTTTCCAGGTGCCGAATGGCTCTGGCGCGGATATACGGCTCCGCCACGGCCCGGATCTCCAGCGCCGTCTGCACACGCACGTCCACACCCTTCTGCTCCAGCACGTCCGCCATGGCCATGCAGTTCATGGCCGTGGCCAGCATACCCATGTGGTCGGCCCGGGTGCGCTCGATGTGTCCCTCGCCGTCCTTCACGCCGCGCCAGAAATTGCCGCCGCCGATGACGATACCCACCTGCACGCCCATGTCCACACACTGCTTGATAACGTCCGCCACCCGGCCCATGACCTGAAAGTCCAGACCGAAGTGCTTATCGCCGGCCAGCGCCTCGCCGCTGATCTTCAGCAGCACCCGCTTGAATACTGGTTGCTCCATCGCCGTTCCTCCCTAATTTTCTATCAGGTATTTTACCTTATTTCTCCCGTTTTGCATAGGGGGAAAATCGAAAATTTTTCTGAATTCTTTTTTGCAGATCCCTCCGCATTCTCCCGCGTGCCCTGCGCCTGCGGCGCATGATGCAAAACGAAAGGCTTTGTTTTTTTCCACCGGCGGTGTATAATGGGGAAAACACTTTTCCGGAGGCTGATTTTCATGGAACTTCTGCACGTGCTGGGCAATACATATGCGGCCGTCGCCGCCACCGCCCTGCTGCCCGTTTACAAGCTCACCGACCGGGATGTGGTGCTCATCGACACCGGCTACGCCAAGCTGGACAGAGCCGGCCTGACCGCGCTCATCGACGGCAGCGGCTGGCGTCTGCGCGCCATTCTCTGCTCCCACGCCCACTTCGACCACACCGGCAACGTCCGGTATTTGCAGGAGCGATACGGCGCGAAAGCCGCCATCTCCCTGATCGAAGCCGGTATCTCTGTGAACCCGGACAGCTACCGCGCCAACTACGTGGCCCTGACCTACGGCAAAAGCCGTGAGTTGTTTCTGGAGGAGTGCTTCACCGCAGATCGAGTCATCTTCCCCCAGGAAGACCACATCGACGTAGACGGTGCCCGGTTCGGTGTACTGTCTCTCCCCGGCCATTCGGCAGGCCAGCTGGGCTTTGTCACGCCGGACGGCGCGGCCTATCTGGGTGACTGCCTCATCGACCAGCACGAGATCGACGCGGCCAAGCTGCCCACCAGCATGTTCATCGCCAAAGATCTGGACAGCAAGGCCGCCCTCCGCGCCACGGACTACCCCGCCTATATCATCGCCCACAAGCAGGTCGTCACCGACCGCGCGGAGCTGTCTGCCCTCATTGACAGCAACATCGCCTTCATCCACCGCAAGGAGCGGGAGCTGCTGGACGACCTAACCGACGGCATGACGTTCTCCGACTGGATATACGCCTTCTGCCAGCGGGAGAACATCCGCACCCGGCAGGAGCTGAAATTCAGCATCGTGGAGCGGAACTTCACCAACTTCACCGACTGGCTCACCGACACCGGCAAGGTGCGCGTCGAGCGCGACTTCTGCGCCAAGAGGTATTACCACGGCTGAGATACCGTGTACACATAAAAAAGCCACCCCATCGGGGTGGCTTTTCCGCTCTGCTTATTCGTCAAAGGGCACGCCGAACATCTGCCAGAACTGCCGGTTCTCGCTGTCGGACACCATGGCGGAGTTCCACGAGCCGAACGTAAAGCTGGCGCAGCTGTCCGTCCCCTTCAGCACCGACACTGTCCGCCCGTCGTCGAACGTCACCGTCAGCTTGGCACCGAACCCACAAGAGGCTCCGCCGCCGTAGGCTCTGGCGTTGGTGAGCATCCTTTGCAGGGCGGGCAGGTCGGCTTTGGCGGCGGTGTACGTCTCGCCGCCGTAGAACTCCAGCTTGGCGGCGGTCATATTGCCCCGGAAATCCTCCGGCGTCACAAAGGTATAGCCGCACTGCTCCGTCAGTATTTTCAGCACCGTGGGCGGCACGGGCTTATAGTCGTTGCCCATGTAGTAGGCAACATCCTCGTCGCCCTGCCGCAGCTGGGCGCACACCTGATACCACTCCGGCTGCACCAGCCCCTTCTCCGACTGGATGGTCTGCACCTGCTCCTCCGTCAGCGGTACGACCTGCTTTGCGGAGCCGCCCGCCTCCCACGTGATCTGATAGACCTCCAGCTCCGCCGTTTCCGCCGCGCTCCGGTACTGGAACCGTACAGCGTACTGTCCATCCATGCCCAGGCCCACGAACTGCTCCGTCAGCTCTACCACATCTCCGTTGTGGAGCGCCACGTTCTCCTCATTGTACCGTCCGTAGAGGGTGAAGCCCTCACCCTTTATCACGGACAGCTGCGCGCCGCTGCCCACCTCATACACCGGGATGTCCTCGCTGTAATTCTCGTCGTATGTCACCGTGCGGTACGTCACGGAATAGACCTCCGACACGGAGATGCTCAGCTGGTCCCTCTCATAACTGGCGGCCACCGGCAGCCCGCCGGTCAACTGGGACATGGCATACCGGGAAATATCCTGCAGCAGCACCTCCGATGCGTCGCCCCGGCCGTCGGGGGCTTGCTGTCCCGCCAGCCGGCGGAGATACGCCTTCACCGTGTTGGGGGCTTGCTGGTAGCGGTGCGCCAGCACGTCCATGGCACCCTCGGCATACGCGCCGTCACCGTTGAGGTAGTACGCGCACAGATAGCTCAGGGGCACGGTCTCCCAGTCCGGCAGCTGCGCCGTGTCGTACACGATGCCGTAGTCCTCCGCCCGGACGCTGCACGGGTCGTTCTCACCGGTAGAACTCCACGGCATGGTTTCCTCGAAGCTCGGCTGCGCGTCCCCCTCATAGTAGACGATAGAACCATCCTCCAGACACGCCTGCAGAGTATCCATCAGTGCCTGTAGGCCCGCGGCACTCCCCCGCACGGCGTTGTAGTCCGCCGCCACATAGTCCCCGGCGTACACCGTGCCGGACACAGGAGTCTCCCCTTCCGCACCGATGTCCTCCCACCGCAGCCATTCCGCGTTGTCGATGAGTGCCAGCGCGATATAGCCCCGCATGGCGATCTGCCGATAGCGCTCCTCGCTCTTCCGGGGCACCGCTCCCTCGTAGGTATACAGCACCGTTATGCCCATGGGTTCCTTATCCGTGCTCAGATGCACGGCGTAGCCGTAGTCCGCGCCGCTGCTGCCCAGCTCCCGGAACCCCAGCGCATCCAGTATGCCGCTGACCGCCGCGTTGTCGCCCACATACTCCGTCCGCAGGGCGAACAGCTTCTCCGCGTCCAGCGTCCCCACGTTCTTGTAGCCGGGCTTCGTCAGCAGGCACACGCCGATGATGGCCGCCGCGACGACCAGCAGGATGACAGCCCAGAGGGCGGGCTTCTTATAGTTGAGCACGTTCTTCACCCTTTCTTTCACAGCCACTTCGCCAAAGGCCAGCGGGCACACCGCCGCCATTTTCGGCTGGGCGGCACAGGCCACCAGCGCCCGGGAATAGGCGGCCCGCTGGATGGGCGTGGCGTTTTTCAACACCATTTCATCACAGGCGCGCTCCATGTCGCGGCCCAGCAGGACATACGCCGCCCAGAGGACCGGGTTGAACCAGTTGACCGCCAGCAGCAGAAACGCCAACGGTTTCCACACATGGTCCCAGCGGCGGATATGGCACCTTTCGTGGGCGAGCACCTGGGGAAAGTCCTGCTCCGACACGGTTTCCGGCACATAAATGCGGGGCGCGAGCACGCCCAGCACGAAGGGCGTGGACCAGTCGGTGCAGCGATAGACATTGTCCTGTATGCGGGGGGCGGCGCGGAGCCGCCAGCGCATACGCAGCAGGCTGAGGGCCATGTACAGCGCCATGCAGCCCACGCCCGTCAGCCAGATGGCGGGCAGCTGATCCAGCAGCGCAAAGCCTTGTGCCGCAACGGGTCCTGCCATTTCCGGGCGCTGCTCCGGCGGGGTGGAAACATAGGCCTTTTCCTGCTGGCGAAGCTCCTGATAGGCCTGGATGGGCGGGCTTTCGGGCTGCTGGAGACTGACGGGGCTCTCTACTGTCAATCGGGCGGGAAGCAACAGCCGCAGGGCTACCAGCAGCCACAGCATACACACGGCCCGGCGGGGCGCACGGCGCAGCAGCGGCCGCACCGCCATCACCGCCAGCGCGATGAGGCCCGCCTGCCAGGAAATTTCCAGCACGGAGGTAAACAGACTATCCATTTTTTCTTCTCCTTTATGGCGCAGGGCATGACATCGTATGCCGCAGCGCGGTTCAGTTACGTCCGGAATTCTCCTGCTCGAAGCGGTCGATCATGGCATGGAGCACATCGGCATCCTCTTTGGAAAGTTTTGAATTTCCCATAAAAGCCGTCAGAAATGCCGGCAAGCTGCCGTGAAAGTTGTGGGCCACGAAGGCACGGCTCTCGGCGCGCTGCACGTCCTCGCGCGCGACGCGCGACGTGACCACGGCGTTCTCCGTGTGCACCACGCCGCGCTCGGTCAGGCGCTTGATCACGGTGTAGGTGGTGGATTTTTTCCAGCCCAGCTCCTCGGCGCAGAGACGGACCAGCTCGCTGCTCTTTATAGGCTCGTGGGACCACAGTATCTCGCAGAAGCGCAGTTCGCTGTCAAAAATTTTCGGTGTTTCCACAGGGTTTTCCTCCTTGGTCGAATGTAGTAGACCTATTTTTAGTCTAACGCATTAGACCCGTCCTGTCAAGTATTTTTTCTTGCTTTTTGTGTTACTTTTACTTTACTTTTCTTGTACGCTTATGATACCTTAGTGCAGAGGATGTTATAGGGACATGTAATCTATGTGTCAGGCACAGCAAAAACAGGTACGGAAGGGGCGCAGCATGGATATCGTGTATGAGGATAAGCGGATCGTGGTGGCGGTGAAGCCGGCGGGGGTGGTGTCGGTGGATCAACCGGGCGGGATGCCTGCGCTGCTGCGGCAGACGCTGCACACCGCGTGCATACGGACGGTACACCGGCTGGACGCGCCGGTAGCAGGGCTGATGGTATTCGCACGGAGCGCCTACGCCGCCGGGGAGCTGTCACGGCAGATACGGGAGGGGGAATTCGAGAAAACGTATCTGGCGGTGGTGCAGGGAATGCCGAAGGCGGACGAGGGAGAGCTGACGGACCTGCTGGGCCGGGACAAGACGCGGCGGATGACCTATGTGGCCGAGGGGCCGGGAAAGGACGTGCGGGAGGCGCGGCTGCGGTACCGGGTGCTGGACCGGCGGGCGGGATGCGCGCTGGTGCGGGTCCGACTGCTGACGGGGCGAACACACCAGATACGGGTGCAATTCGCGTCACGGGGGATGCCGCTGGTGGGCGACCGGCGGTACGGGGACGCGGCGGAGGCGGACACGCCTATCGCGCTGTGGTCGGCAGGCGTGGCGTTCCGGCACCCGGAGACGGGAGAGGTCATGGCGTTTGAGCTGGCGCCGCCGCAGGAGACGCCGTGGAGCTGGTTTCAGGCATAAAAAAATGAGCACCCCTCGGGGTGTTTCTCACAGGTACACAAAGTGGCCTGACCTTTTGTATGGGCAGGCAGTGGCGCAAGCCGCTGCCTGCCTGTTCTTTTTC
>ERZ826146.353-NODE-353-length-55861-cov-6.786600_pt1 | contig 55861 bp, 42 predicted proteins | sample MGYA00519857_ERZ826146 | MGnify/ENA primary metagenome ERZ826146 (study PRJEB31778, sample SAMEA3449222) | human gut metagenome | biome: human gut; feature: human-associated habitat; material: faeces | place: United Kingdom | collected 2010/2012 ...
AGCCTGTAGCTAGCGTTCATCCTGAGCCAGGATCAAACTCTTCATTGTAAAATATATTTCTTTTCTTTTTTCTCTGTTCCTGGCGTATCTATCAAGATATATTCTGTTCCATATATAAAGGAACGACGGTTGGAACAACGCATATGCCCGTTACATAAAGCAACGGGACTGCATGTCTTTGTTCCCCTTGACTTATCGTTTATGTAATCCTATCATTGAACTCCCGCCCCCGGGCTCCGCCTTGCGGCGGCGTTTCGTTCCCGAAAGCGAGTGCAAAAGTACAACCGACAAACCAAACAGCCAAACTTTTCCATGACTTTTTTCAAACTTTTTTATACCACCGACACACAAAACACCCGCCTCGCGCACCGCACACCCCTGGAATACAAAAACATAAACATACGCAAAAAAATCACGGAAAAAACACGAAAAAACACACCCCGGCCGGCGGACAACGAAAAACAACACGGAAGAAAACACAAAGCAAACCGGCACGGACATCAAAAGACACGCGGACGCGACGCGTTTGTCCGCATTTAACACTCCCCAAAAAGACCACTCAAAAAATATGTCTGAGATATTTTAAAATATGTCTGACATATTTTGAAATATGTGCCTTGTATTTTTCATTTGCTCCCACATGCGCCGAAACGCCCTTTAACACTACCATCACACGCAACACTCAAAAACCACAAAAACACAACCGGCTTTTAACTATTAATTCTTGTCGGAAAATAATCAAAACTACAGGCCGGTTTACACGCCGGGCTGCCTATATTTATAATATGTCATTACCGAACCAGCGGGAGTATGTGCCGTTTCCTCAAATGCGGCACGAATTTTCCCGGAATCCAAGACTCCTCCGTGGTGATTGCGGGCTCGGGTGTTCGTTATGCCGCAAAGTACGCGACACAAAATAGTTACGACTTGGATTTTTTACGAAGTTTTTGGCGCTGCAAAATATATTCTCTTAAATAGTTTTTATATATTTGCCTGTGGTTAACGTATAAAAGGCATGGAGGATGGAAGACAATGCTCTTAAACAACGTATTCTGAAAGTTGCGACATTTGAATTCTTTACTACCGGTATCAGGCCCGTAACGATGGACAGCCTTTCGCGCAAGTTGAAAATGTCGAAGCGCACTTTATACGAAATATTCAAGGACAAGGAGGAGCTTTTGTGCGAGAGCCTTGTTTTGCGCAGGAAATTGCTCGATAATTACATACGCCAGAACAGCACCAAGGAGACGAGTTCCCTGGAAATAATATCACTGTTCTTTTATTATATCATCGAAGAGGCCGGGTATATGTCTCCGCGCTTCTGCATGGACCTGATTAGGTATCCGCGCGTGCTGAAGTTCCTTGAAGAGCGTGAAAAGGAGTTGAAAGAGGAGAGGGACATGTTTCTCAAGAACTGCATTATCGACGGTTACTTCCGCCCGGACATAGAATACGGCATAATCGGGGACATGCTTTCGAGGCAGACATTGTATATCCTGACCAACAAGATTTACAGCACGGTAGTGACGAAAGCGTTGCAATCAATGCTATTCGTTTGCATACGAGGTTGCTGCACGCTTAAAGGGCAGGAGAAATTCGACCTGCTGCTGAAAGAATATTCCCGCAACAAGAAGAATGTTACCCGCGAAACCCTTTGGCAAAGGCTTGAAGAGCTTAAATAGCCGTCCTTCCATACGATTTATAAGGAGTTTTGGCCTTTTAATCATAATAATTAGCTAACTTTGCGGCGCATTTGGCGTAACTTCGCATTTATTTCCTTAATATAAAGTAAGAGTATGCGTAATTTTTATGGTATAGCAATTTTAGCGTTTATATTGCTGGGAATCACTTCATGCGGTTCTAACAAGCAAATGATTTATCTGCAAGGTGCAGAAGAGCTTTACAAAAATCCGACCAATATAAATAAGGATTACAAACTCATAATCCAGCCCGACGACCAGCTTGCGATATACGTAAGTTCGAGCGACAATGAGCTCATACAGCCTTTCAACAACCTTACGCTGATAGGCCAGGGCGAAACGGCGCTGCGCAACGGTACGAACCTCGACAAGACGTCTTACTTTGTAGTAGGCAAGGACGGATATGTGGACTTCCCCATATTCGGCAAGCTGAAAGCGGCCGGCAAGACGGTAAACGAGTTTTCGGAAGACATACAAAACCGCATGATTGCGGAAAAGATGATTACCGACGCGAAAGTCACGACCAAGATAATGAGTTTCAAGGTTACAGTTTTAGGCGACGTCAAGACGCCCGGCACAAAAACCTGCTCGGGCGAGAGGCTCACGCTGCTCGAAGTGCTGGGTATGGCCGGCGACCTTAACAACTCGGCCATACGCAAGAACCTTTTGGTTGTGCGCGAAGAGAACAACGAGCGCGTAACCTATACCGTGGACCTGACCGACCCTGAAAGCGTGTTCAACTCTCCGGCATATTACATGCGCCAGAACGACGTGGTTTACGTGCAATCCAACCGTTCGGTTAAAATCAAAGGAAGTTCGGGTTATCTTTACTGGAGCCTTCTGGGCAGCGGCGTAGGACTTGTAACTTCAATTACATCGTTAGTCTTCGCCATAACAAAATAAAAGTATGGAAGAAAACAAAAACACATCATACAACTCGTACCAGGAAGAGGAAGAAAAGAATACCTGGCTTCCTGTGATAATAAAGGCGTGGAACATATTCATAGCCCACTGGCCGTGGTTCCTACTGTCGGTAATAGTATGCACGTTCCTGGCATACCTGTACCAGGCACAACTTCCCCGGATATACCAGAGGACCTCTACCATTCTCATAAAGGACGATTCCGGGAAAGGGAAATACAGAGGAACGCAAAACAGCAACATCGACGCCCTTATGGCGCTCAACGGAATCAGCGTGGGCAACAACCTGCAAAACGAAATTTTCGTGCTGCAGTCGCACAGGCTGTTAAGCAAAGTAGTGCACGAGCTTAACCTCAACGTAAGCTATCAGGTAAACGAAGGACTTCAGACTGTATCGCTGTACAAGGAGAGCCCTATAAAAGTAACTTTCTTCGCCGAAGCTGACGACCCGCAGGTATTCGACATCGAAATAAAGTCGGCAGAAAGCTACAGGATACATAACATAAAGATTGACGACGAAGCGGTGTCCTACGACAAAGCCGCAAAATTCGGCCAGCCCATAAAAACGCCTATGGGCGCAATAATCGTTGAAAAAAACAACGAGACTTTTGCCGACTACTTAAAAAGCACAATCAAAGTAACGCACCGTAACGAAGTGGACGCAACGCTTCATTTCGGAAAGAACATAAAAGCGTCGTTAGCCGACAAGGAAAGCACCCTGATAAACATAGAATGCCGCGACACTAACGCAGAACGTGCCGACGACATACTGGCGTGCCTGCTTGAGATGTACAAAAAGGACATAATCGACGACAAGAACCGCATGGCCACAAGCGCCGACCGCTTCCTGAACCAAAGAATCCAACTCATCGGAAGCGACCTGAGCAGCGCAGAGAACCAGATGGCCACATTCAAGGAAAACAACAAGATACTGAACTTCGATTCCAACGCCGAACTGTTCCTAAAACAGAGCGACAACGCAAGGAACAACAGCATACAGCTGCAGAGCGAGAAAAACGTTGCCGAATTCCTGCGCGATTACCTCAGGCAAACCGACGGAAAGTACGAAGCCGTACCTTCGCTGGGAATAATCAACAACCAGGGAATAACCGACAACATAGCAAAATACAACGAGCTTGTGCTCGCCTACAACCGTTTGTCGAAAAACGCAAGCGAAGCGTCGCCCGTAGTGCGCGAAACGTTAGACCAACTCAAGACAATGCACACGGTAATTTCGAAATCTCTCGACAGCCATATCGAAGCCACGGACCTCAAGCTGAAACAAGCCCTGGCGATAGAGAAAGGACTGCTGTCGAGCATTTCCTCGGTGCCGCAAAAAGAGAAGTCGGCAAGCGAGATTGAGCGCCAGCGCATGATAAAGGAATCAATCTACGTATACCTCCTTAACAAGCGCGAGGAAGTAGCATTGCAGCTTGCCGTAACCGAAGCCAACGTAACCACGGTCGACACGCCTTTCGGCAAAGCCCTGCCCGTATCTCCTAAAAGCATTTACATCCTGTTCGGCGGGTTCATACTCGGCCTTCTTATCCCGAGCGCGATATTCTGGCTCCGCATAACAATCGACACCAAGATACGCAACCGCAAGGAAATAGAAGACGCATGCAGCGTGCCCATTTTAGGCGTAATACCCTTCTGGAAAGAAGAGGAGGAGCAAAACAAGTTCCTCAGCCGCGGCCATGGCGGAATGAACTTCAATTCCGTTAGCGAGGCTTTCCGCCTTGTGCGCTACAACCTCAACTTCATGAAAAAACGCTCGGGCGTAATGATGTTCACTTCTTCCACACCGGGACAGGGAAAATCGTTCGTCTCGCGCAACCTTGCGCTCATACTCGGCGTAGCCGGCAAGAGGGTAATACTCATAGACGGCGACATACGCAAGCGCACACAGTCGAAGCTTATCAGCTCCACGGGAGGACTTACGGCTTACCTGAGCGACGACACAACCGACCTCGACAGCATTATCCTGCGCGACTCCATTGGCAAGAACGTCGACTTCCTGCCTGCCGGAATGACGCCGCCCAACCCAACCGAGCTGCTCATGAGCTCAAGGCTCGAAGAACTCACCGACGAGCTCAAGGCGCGCTACGACTACGTTATTTACGACTCTACGCCGGCGTTCTCAGTGGCCGACGCAGGAATCATAAACCGTGTTGTAGAACTGACAATATACGTTGTGCGCATTGGGGTTGAAGACAGGCGCTCGCTGCCCGACATTGAACGCATGTACAAGGAAAAGAAATTCCGCAACATGTGTATCGTCGTCAACGGCAGCGTACCCGACAAATATGGCTACGGATACGGTTACGGCTATGGGTACGGATACGGTTACGGCTATGGATACGGATATGGAGATTCGCGCGAAAGCAGGCAAGGCAGCAGGTTCTCACTGCGCTTCCTCAAGAAGAACGGCAACTCCGACGATTATGACGAATCCGGCAAAAACAGCAGGCGTGGAGAAAACAAACGAATCGATGTAAACAGCCTGCACAAAGCCAATAAAGACTCCGACAAATAACGCCGCCGCTGCGGCAAACAAGCATAAGTCCCGCATGTAAGGAAACATGCGGGACTTTTTCATACCACGTCTGGGCGAATTCCCCCTTTGCCGCAACGCACGACACGAAAATAACGGCATGGGCAGACACATATCCACCCGTGGCACATACCGCCGCGTCCTTTTTATGCAGACATAAACGGAAGGCAAAAACATGACCGAAAAAGCGGCCCGCGAATACAAAAAAAGTGAAAACTGATTTTCAGCACTTTCTACCCACATGGGAGAAAAGAAAAAATACAAGGCACATATTTCAAAATATGTCCGACCTATTTTAAAATATCTCAGACCTTTTTTTCGCCTCCTGAAAACCCGCCTTGAAACCGGGGCAAAAATGCAGACAGGAAACAGACGCGCAAGCAATCACCCGAACCGATAAACGTCTTCTGCTCTTCCCTGATAACAAAACAGGCACATCGTCACAACGTCGTTCCATGTCTCACAGAAAGATACCGTACCAATACCTGGCAACTTGCTCAGGCAATAATAAAAATACCGCACCCGCACGGTATTGCAACCTTGAACAAAACCACTGTGTGCGGTTCTTTCCGCTTTGCTTGCAACATGGCGCAGATTAAGCACACGCAGCCTGCAATCCGAAACTTACCGACTGAAAACATTTCGGGGAAAAGGTAATTTTACCCTTTCCCCGAAACATATTTTCGCTTATGATTTATTACATGCAAGCGTAAACCCACTTGCTTACTGGTCTTTCAGTTTCTTTTTCTCCACCATTGCGTCTATCACAGCCACGGCCGTAAGGTTCACAATGTCGCGCACGGAGCAGTCTGCGTCGGTGAAATGCACAGGCTTGTTCAAACCCATCTGCACCGGGCCTATTACCTCCACGTCGGGATTCATCATCTTTATCATCTGGTAAGCCGTGCAAGCGGCGTTCAGGCACTGGAACACCAGCGTGTTTACTTCCTTGCCCTTAATCTTGGTAAAGGGGAACTTCTCGTCGCGCAGCTCGCGGTTGAGGGCGTAATTCACCTGCATTTCCCCGTCAACGAGCAGCGAAGGGTGTTTTTCGTGCAGTATGTCGACTGCGCGGTGCATTTTCTCGGGCCCTTCCTCATGGTCGGTGCCGAAATTGGAGTACGAAACCATTGCTATCACCGGCGTGCGGTTGAAGAACCTTACGGTATGCGCGCTCAGCAGAGCCAGGTCGACCATAGTCTCGGCGCTTGGGTGACGGTTTATGAGCGTATCGGCCAGGAACAGCGTGCCCTGCTTTGTGTTTATAAGGTGCATTGTACCGAAATGGTTGAACTTGGGATTGATTCCAATTACTTCCTTTGCCACATCGGTAGCGTTCCAGTGCTTGCGCGACAGGCTTGTTATCAAAGCGTCGGCGTCGCCGGTTTCCACCATCATCATGCCGAAATAATTGCGCTCGTACATCTTGTCGTTAGCCTCCTGGAGCGTGCAGCCTTCGCGCTGTTTTTTAGCGGCAAATATGGCCGCATACCTTTCGCGGCGCTCCACCTGGTCGTCGTTGCGCAGGTTTAGAACTTCTATCCCGTCGAGGTCGAGTTCCATTTCCTTTGCAATCTCGTATATCTTCTTGTCGTTGCCGAGCAGTATGGGGTGGCAAATGCCTTCTTTCTTTGCCTGCACGGCTGCATTCATTATCGTGGGATTCGTTCCGTCGGTAAACACCACGCGCTGCGGGTCGCGGCTGGCCGTCTCGTAAAGCGAGCGTGTAAACTTGCTTTCCTGTCCCATAAGCTCTTTAAGCCGTATCCTGTATGCCTTCCAGTCGGCGATGGGACGGCGCGCCACGCCGCTGTCCATGGCTGCTTTGGCCACGGCCATAGACACCTCGGTGATAAGGCGCGGGTCGACAGGTTTGGGTATAAAGTATTCCGGGCCGAAGGTAAAGTTGTTTACGGCATATTCACGGTTCACGATGTCGGGCACGGGACGCTTGGCCAAATCGGCAAGTGCGTGCACGGCAGCGAGTTTCATTTCCTCGTTAATACACGTTGCGGCCGTATCGAGCGCACCGCGGAACAGATAGGGGAAACAAAGCACGTTGTTTATCTGGTTGGGGTAATCGCTGCGCCCGGTGCTTATCAGGCAGTCGGGGCATGCCTCGCGTGCGTCCTCGTATGATATTTCGGGTATCGGGTTGGCGAGCGCAAAGATTATGGGGCGTTTGTTCATGTTCCGAACCATATCCTTGCTCAGCACATTGCCTTTCGAAAGTCCGAGGAACACGTCGGCGCCGCAAATGGCTTCCTCGAGTGTATGTATGTCCCTGCGGTCGGTAGCAAAAAGGCGTTTCTGTTCGGTAAGGTTTGGACGGTCGGAGGTTATTACCCCGTGGCTGTCGAGCATTACGATGTTTTCCTTGAGTGCGCCTAAGGCCATGTACATCTTGGTACACGAAATGGCAGCCGCTCCTGCACCGCTTACCACTATTTTCACCTCTTCGATTTTCTTTCCGGCCACCTCGAGCGCGTTGAGCAGTCCGGCAGCCGATATGATTGCCGTGCCGTGCTGGTCGTCGTGCATTACCGGTATGTCGAGTTCCTCTTTCAGGCGTCGTTCTATCTCAAAACACTCGGGAGCCTTGATGTCCTCGAGGTTAATGCCGCCGAACGTAGGGGCTATTGCCTTTACGGCTTCGATGAATTTGTCGGGGTCTTTCTCGTTTACTTCTATGTCGAAAGCGTCCACGCCGCCGTAAATTTTGAACAGCAGTCCTTTGCCCTCCATAACGGGCTTGCCGCTCATGGCACCTATGTCGCCCAAGCCGAGCACTGCCGTGCCGTTGGAGATTACGGCCACAAGGTTGCCCTTGTTTGTGTACTTATAAGCGTCGTTGGCGTTTTTCTGTATCTCGAGGCACGGCTCGGCCACGCCAGGCGAATATGCAAGCGACAGGTCATACTGGGTGTGATAGGGTTTGGTGGGAACTACCTCTATTTTTCCGGGTCTGCCCTCGGAATGGTAGTTCAATGCAGCTTCTCTTGTTACCTTTACCATACGTTTTTTGTTATGTCTTCTAATTCCTCCGCAAAGATACATCATTGAAAAAAACGTTTTTTGCGCGGAGGCCCTTTTTACTGCTAAAAAATGTTATTGCACCCCATATGTAAACTTTTATTAGCGAAAACGCCGCTTTTGCAGCGTCCACATGGCAAATTGCACGCCGTCTGGGGCGTTTCCGCAACCGCCGCGGCGTAGCACGAATGCAGACATAAAAAACAAGAAAATAAGGTCGGGAAAAAGCATTACCGGACACTCGAAAAATGAAAACTGATTTTCAGCACTTTTTACCTACATGGGAGCAAATAAAAAATACAAGGCACATATTTCAAAATATGTCTGACCTATTTTAAAATATCTCAGACATATTTTTTGCCCCCTGAAAACCCGTCCGAAAAGTGCCCCGGAAATGCAGACAAAATACAGACAGCCTTTATCCGCTGCAAAAAACAAGCCCCGCAACATGCTCCTTTTACCGGAACATGGCGGGGTAAATAAGCAATAATTCGGAGTCAATCGAATTTTCCGGCCTCGATTTCCTTTGCAGTCTGTTCGGCGGGCGGTATTTCGCGCTCTTCTTCGTCGGTGTATTCGGCAGCGTCGTCAGTTTCGGTAACAGCCGCCATGCGACGCAGCTTGTCCCGTTTCTTTGCAAGACGGCTGACGCTGAGAATCATGCCTATGTACACGCAGTTGATGAGCGTGGACGTTCCGCCGCGCGAGATGAGCGGCAGCGGCTGGCCCGTTACGGGCGCTATGCCCGAAGCGACGAGCATGTTTACCATGGCCTGGCAGCCGAGCAGCAACGCAAGCCCCATTGCAAGGAACGGTGGGAAGCAGCTGTTGTCGCACCGTTTGGCTATGTAGCTAACCCGGAACAGCAGCACTATATAAAGCAGCACCACGAACACCGCACCTATCAACCCGAGTTCCTCTACAATGATTGCGTAGATGAAGTCGCTGTACGCCTGGCTCAGGAAGTCGCGCTGCACAGAGTTTCCCGGGCCGCTGCCTATGATACCCGACGAGGCTATTGCTATATTGGCGTGCCCCACCTGTGCGTTGTTGAATATATCGAAGCTGTCGGGCGACATCTCGGCTATCGACTTTTCCTGCGTGTGCTTCACAAGGCGGTCGCGCCATACCGGTACGCGGCTTCCGCCTTCGAAATGGTCGCGGATATATTCGGCCTGGCTGTCGGAAATCGAAAGCAGCGTTCCAATGGCCAAGCCGCCGAGTATGGCCAGCACGCCGAGCATTTTGCCCATCTGCAACAACGGCACTCGCCCTATGAACATCATGAGCACTATCACGCCGAACAGTATCACAGCCGTCGAAAAGTTTTCGGGAAGTATAAGCCCGCATATCGTAACAGTGAACATGAGCACATACTTTATGGCACGCTTGTCGGCGCCCTTTTCGGTCTGCATGGACGAGAGTATGTATGCCGTAGTTATGACAAGGGAGCCTTTGGCAATCTCCGACGGTTGGAGCGGCACGCCGAACACGTTGAGCCAGCGCACTGCCCCGTTTACCTCAACGCCCCAGCCCATCAAAAGGCAGATAAGCGTAACGAACGAGAAAAGCAGGCCCAAGGGCATTAGAATCTTGAAATAGCGGCACGGAATGCGGTGCACTACAAGGACAAGCAGCAAGCCGACCACAAGGAACGCGAAATGGCGCAAAATAGGCCGGATAAAGTCGCCGTCCTTGTATGTAAGCGTACTCAACGCGCTGAACACTTCAACGATTGAAATAATGCACAGCGCGAAGAAAACTATCCATATCACCCTGTCGCCCCTGAAAAGTCCACTCAACTTTCCCATATCTGTCCCATGTTATGTTCAGAGTGCCCTTGCAGCAGCCTTGAACTGCTCTCCGCGGTCCTCCATGTTATGAAACAAATCGAAACTTGCGCAGCACGGGCTTAGCAGCACCGTATCGCCCGGCTGTGCGAACTTGTAGCATTCGGCCACGCAGGTCTTCATGTCGTGCGTGTCGGCAACGGGCAGGCCGAGAGAGTCGAACTCGCGGTGCAGCTTGCTGTTGTCGGCGCCGAGGTAAACCAGCGCGCGGCATTTTTTCTTGACCATCTCCTTTATTGGCGTGTAGTCGTTGCCCTTGTCCTTGCCTCCGAGTATTAGCACCGTAGGCGTAGTCATGCTCTCGAGTGCATACCAGCAGGCATCAACGTTGGTAGCTTTGGAATCGTTGATGTATTGCACTCCGCGCACCTTTACAACGCGCTCGAGGCGGTGCTCCACTCCCGGGAAATCGGAAAGGCTCTTGCGTATGTCCTCGTTGCGTATTCCGGCGAGTTTGGCTGTAATGCCGGCGGCAAGCGAATTGTACAGGTTGTGCCTGCCGGTAAGCGAAAGCGACTCCTGCTCCATATTGAACGGCGTGGGAGATTCTATTGTGTACACCCCGTCGTCGACGTATGCTATTGCCCCGGCTTCTTTTATGGCCGAGAACGGACACATGCGGCTCTTGATGTCGTATTTTTCAAGCTCTTTCTTGATTACGGGGTCGTCCATCCAATAAACAAACGCGTCCTCCGGCGTCTGGTTGCGTATTATTCGCATTTTTGCGTCTACGTAGTTCTGGAAATTGTTTCCGTACCTGTCAAGGTGGTCGGGCGTGATATTTAGAAGCACGGCAACGTTGGCGCGGAAGTCGTACATGTTGTCGAGCTGAAAGGAACTAAGCTCTATCACGTAATAGTCGAAATTCTCCTCGGCCACCTGCAGTGCCAGACTCCTTCCTATATTGCCGGCAAGGCCTACGTTATAACCGGCCGACTTGAATATATGATATATAAGTGATGTCGTGGTGGTTTTGCCGTTGCTGCCGGTTATGCAAATCATCTTTGCATCGGTATAGCGTCCGGCAAGCTCTATCTCGCTTATTATGTTTATGCCCTTGGCGCGGATTTTCTTAATCATCGGTGCGTCCTCGGGTATGCCGGGGCTCTTCACTACCTCGTCGGCCGAGAGTATCTCGTCCTCGCTGTGCTTTCCTTCCTCCCAACGCAAGCCGTATTTTTCCAACATCGACTTGTATTTGGGCTGTATGCCACCCATGTCTGAAACAAAAACCTCGAAGCCTTTGTTTTGTGCCAAGACCGCTGCACCAACACCGCTCTCGCCTGCTCCCAACACTACTATCTTACTCATATCTTACTCTTTTTCTAACTTTCATCTTATCTTCAACGTTATTATCGTAAGGGCTGCAAGCAGAATCGTTGCAATCCAGAAACGCACCGTAATCTTACTTTCGTGCGTAGCACTGCGTGGCCAATTTCCGAACACATAGCGGCAGTCCGGGTCGAGCTGCGACGGCAAAACACGGAAATTGTCGTGTATAGGAGTGCGTTTGAAAAGACGCTGTTTCACTCCCCGCCGCTTTCCCAACTTGAAATACTCCACTTGTAATATAACACTGAGGCTCTCGACAAGGAAAACGCCGCAAAGCAACGGCAAAAGCAGTTCCTTGTGTATTATTATGGCAAGCACACCTATTATGCCGCCGATTGTAAGGCTTCCCGTGTCGCCCATGAATATTTGTGCCGGATAAGCATTATACCACAGGAAACCTATCATCGCGCCTACGAAAGCCGACGCAAAAATCACAAGCTCCTGCGATCCGGGTATATACATTATGTTCAAGTAATTTGCAAACTGTATATGGCTCGACACATAGGCAAGCAACCCCAGCACGAGCCCAATTATGGCCGAATTTCCCGCGGCCATTCCGTCCATGCCGTCGTTTAGGTTTGCCCCGTTGGACACTGCGGTAATAACCAAAACTGTTACTATTACGAAAAGCAACCAGCCGGCTGCGTTTTTGTATGGCCCGCAGAACGACATGATTTCTGTATAGCTCAGATTGTTGTTCTTAAAGAAAGGTATCGTTGTAATAGTTGATTTTACCGGCTCGCTCTTGTGGATTATCACTTCCGACTTGTCGACCGTGCGGGTTTTCGTTATGTTTTCGCGGATAACCGCGTCGGGGCTCAGGTAAAGCGTAAGCCCTACGATTAGTCCGAGCACCATTTGCCCCGCTATCTTTGCTTTAGGGTGCAGGCCGTCCTTGTTGTGTTTGAAAATCTTTATGTAGTCGTCAAGGAAGCCGAGCAGCCCGAACCACACCGTTGTAACGAGCATAAGCAGCATATATATGTTGCGCAGGCGGCCGAACAACAGGCACGGCACGAGTATCGACGCTATGATTATTATACCTCCCATTGACGGAACGCCGATTTTTTGCACTCCGAACGGGTCTATTTTGGCGTCGCGCTGTGTTTCGGTGAAGTTCTTGCGCCTCATATATTTTATAAAGTGCTGTCCGAACCACGCCGAAATCAATAATGCGAGCATAAATGCGAGCAAAGAGCGAAAAGATATGTATGACCACATGCCTGCTCCCGGCACGCCAAAATCTTCAAGGAATCGGAACAAATAATATAGCATAATCTCTACCTTTAATTGTCATTGTTATTGTATTATCCGGATGTAGCGGCCTTGTCACGCCTGCTTTTCCTGCTCAAAGACCTTGCGTACTTCCTCGCGGTCGTCGAAATGGTGTTTCACTCCGGAAATCTCCTGGTAATCCTCGTGCCCTTTACCGGCTATAAGTATCACGTCGCCCTTATCGGCCATCATGCAGGCTGCCTTTATGGCTTCCCGCCGGTCTGCAATGGTTACAACCTTTCTGCGTTGCGCAGCGGTAAGTCCGGCCGTCATGTCGTTTATTATTGCCTGCGGGTCTTCAAAACGCGGATTGTCGCTTGTTATAACAACCCTGTCACTACGATTTGCAGCTTCGGCGGCCATAATCGGGCGTTTGCCCTTGTCGCGGTTTCCTCCGGCGCCGCACACGGTTATTACCTTGCTTTCGAGGCTGCGGCTTTCCTTTAGCACCTCGTGTATCGCGCTAAGGACATTCACCAATGCGTCGGGCGTGTGTGCATAGTCCACGATTGCCGTATATCCCGACGGTGAACGCAATGTCTCGAATCTGCCGGCAACGCTGTGCAAGGTGCTCAGGGTTGTAAGTATTTCCATTGCTTCGCGCCCGAGCATTCGTGCCGCACCATAGACTGCAAGCAAGTTCGACACATTGAACTTTCCTACGAAAGGCACGCTTACTTCGCGGCCGTCTATTTCGAGCAGCATTCCTTCGAACGACATTTCGAGTATCCGGGCACGGAAATCGGCCATCGAGCGTGTGGAATATGTTTTTACCGTTGCCGCAGTGTTCTGCACCATTATCATGCCGTTTTTATCGTCGCCGTTGGTAATGGCAAAAGCCGTTTTCGGCAGTCCGTCGAAGAAGGCTTTCTTGGCATCGCGATAATTTTCGAATGTCTTGTGATAATCCAGATGGTCGCGCGTAAGATTCGTAAAAATGCCTCCTGCGAATACCAGTCCCCCTATCCTTTTCTGCGCTATGCTGTGTGAACTTACTTCCATGAAAGCATACTGGCAACCGGCGTCGGCCATACGCCCCAACAGATAGTTTAGCGTAACGGGGTCGGGCGTTGTATGGTCGGCCGGAACGGCCTCCTCGTCGATATAGTTGCAAACTGTAGAACACAGCCCGCACTTGTAACCGAATTTGCGGAACATGTTGTACAACAATGTTGCTATCGTGGTTTTGCCGTTTGTTCCCGTAACTCCCACGAGTTTGAGTTTCCTCGACGGGTCGCCGTAAAATTGCGTGGCGATAGGCCCGGCGGCTGCTTCCGTGCTTTCAAGGCGCACGAACACCGTGTTTCCGTCAATTTCTTCGGGCATAGTCTCGCATACCACGGCCGCCGCACCGTTTTTCACGGCTGCCGGTATAAAAACGTGGCCGTCCGTCTGCGTTCCGCGTTCGGCTATGAACAAAGAGCCTTTCTTGACTTTGCGCGAATCAATCTGCACATCTGTTATTTCGGTTTCCATACTGCCGATTGTTTCCAAAGGCTTTACCTTGCGCAACACATCTTTAAGCTTCATTGTCGTATTTATTTTTATTTAACTTTCCTGTCGTTCTTTTTCCCTGTTTAACGAGAGCCTTTACGGGGAGTTTTTTCACAGGTCTGAGATATTTTAAAATATGTCTGACATATTTTAAAATAGGTCGGACATATTTTTTGCTACGTCCCGGATGTTTTTACCGGTTTATTTGCAGGCATTTCCTTTTTGGCTGTGCCGGCACTGTCATGGGTTGTTTTTTCGTTTTTCTCGCCGGGCATAACAGCCGGTACAGGCACTGCCTTCTTCACAGGCTTACGTTTTTTGGGTATTTCAAGGAATATCTTTATTTCCTGGTTCTTTTTGAATGAAGACCCTGCCGGTATACTTTGTTTTACAACTTGCCCTGTTCCCGAGACGCTAACATGCAGCCCTTTGCTCTCAAGCAGGAACAAAGCGTCGCGAACTCCCATGCCTGCAACGTCGGGCACTACGTTTTCGCCGGTTTCGTCCCTTTCGAGCACAAGGCCCGACTCGTTGGTCTCCGACACTCCCCACATACCTTCGCTACCTTCAAGACGGTATGGGATGTGAAGTTCCGAGAGCACGCTCTTCGTGGCCGAAATATCTCCGTGCATGGCATACGGCCATACCGTGTTCACCGTGTCGCGCAGGTCTTCCAACGAAGGACGCATGGTGCGCGCCATTACCGTTTCGGCTATACGTTTGAATACAGGGCCACAACTTGTTCCGCCGGCAGCAGGCGGGTTTTTACGTATGCACACTATACAACTGTACTTGGGATTGTCGGCGGGGAAATAGCCCACAAAGGTTACAAGGTATTCCGACGTGCGCCCGGCCTTGGTCCATATCTGCGCCGTTCCCGACTTGCCTGCTATCCGGAAGTTCTTCGACCTTACCTTCTTGCCCGTGCCTTTTTTTACAACCAGCTCCAGACACATCTTTATATCGTTCAGTGTCTTGGGCGAGCACATTCGTTCGCGCACTACCGTCACGGGGTATTCCTGTACCACTTCGCCGTTTTTCATCAACGACTTGACAAAGCGCGGGCGCAACATCTTTCCCCCGTTGGCTATACCGTTGTAAAAAGCCAGGGTGCTGATAGGCGGAACCTGCGTCTCGTATCCTATGCTCATCCATGCGAGTGCCGTTTTCGACCAGTTCTCGCGGTTCTTCATCGGGCGGCGTATGCGGGGGCAAGCGTAGCCAGGAATGGAAAGCTTCAAATCCTCTGCCAAGCCTATCCTGTAAAGCCCGTCAACGAATTTCTCGGGCTGGTCATAATAGAATTTATCGATAAAATAGCTTACTCCCACATTCGACGACTTCTCTATGCATTCGGCAGCAGTAAGAACTCCGAAACCTCCCATGGAACGCCAGTTGCTGTCTTTCATGTTCCGGCCGTGCATGTTCTTCACACCGTTTCCGGTATCTACTATGTCGTCCACGTGGAGGTAACCGTCATCCATGGCAACCATGAAAGAAGCCGTCTTAAACACCGAACCGGGTTCAAGCAGGTTGCTCACCGCGTAATTGCGTGTCTCGCGGTATTTGCCGTCGCTGCCGCGCGTCATGTTTACTATCGCCTTTACATCTCCCGTACTCACTTCCATAAGCACGGCCAGACCTATGGGCGCGTCAATTTCCTTTAGCTGGTCGACAAGTGCCTTTTCGGCCACATCCTGCATTTCAACGTCTATTGTCGACACAATGTCATAGCCGTTCTCTTGCGGGCTGTCTATTATTTTAAGATAACGGTCGAGTACCTTTCGCCTGTGCGAACTTCCCCACTTACCCCTAAGCAAAGTGTCGAAAGCAAGCTCCAATCCGTAACGTGCAGTGTCCGTGCGGCCGTCCACCTCGCCGAGAGTCCTTCCGGCAAGCGAACCGAACGGTTTTGTACGCTGGTAAAACGGCTCGCCGAAAAATCCGCTCTTGTTGCGCGATTCGCGGAAAAGCGGAAGTTTCTTCACTTCCTGGAATTGCGAATACGAAACACGCTTGTTATAAAGTTTCCAATAACGCCGCTTCTTCAGGCGTCCGCGCAAAAGGCGCGTCTTAAAAGCCTGCGCACTCACTTCGGGGAACAGTTTGTGCAGCCCTTCGCCTATGCTGTCGGCTTTTGCCGTTATCATTGAATCGCGCCAGTTCTGCGTCCTTACCCTTATGGCAGAATCTTTTTCGGTACAAACATAGTCCATGCAGATATTGTACTCGGGAAGCGATGATACGAGCAACCTTCCGTCGCTCGAATATATATTGCCGCGCACAGGCCGTATAGGTATATTCTTTACGACCGAACGTTTGCTTACAGCCAGCCAGAAGTCACGCTCGGCAAACATGATGTATGCCGTCTTGGCCAGAATTCCCAGCCCCACAAGCATAAGGAGCGCTACGATTACATTGTAGCGCGGCATAATCTTTTTTCCGGGAAACTTCATTCGGCTGTATCTATTTTTATTATGTACGGAGGAACGGTAGACATCTGCAAAGTGCTGTCGCCTTTCTCCTTCAGGGATTCTTCCACGTAACTTTGGCGGCTGTTCTCAAGGAATTCGCAGGAACGTATCAGTGCTATGTTCCTCGCACTGTCCACCTGGCGTTTAAGCCTGTCTATTTCTATCGTCTCCTGCTGGCTTACGTATCCGTTGCCCACATACAGCAGCGCGAAGAACACAATCAATATTATCAGCCCCACGTTGCGGCGCACCCATTCGCCTTGCAGTATATCACCGCCAAGGATGCTGTGCAACGTTATACGCCTTTTCGGGGCGTCGCGCTCGCTGGTAAGCTCACGCAGGCTTTTCAGGGCCTTGTCTTCGCTGGTTTGCTGTTTCTGTTCTTCGTTAACTGGCAGTTCTTCCATTCTTTTTTGCAGGAATGATTATGAATACAGGGGCATTGCGTCAAATTATTTTCTCGGCTATGCGCAGTTTTGCGCTACGACTGCGCGGATTCCGCTCTATTTCTTCTTCTGCAGGCACAATTACCTTATTGTTCACGGCCCTTAGCGGCACGAGGCGGTTGCCGTAGAAATCCTGTTCCACTTTGCCGGCAGCATTGCCTGAACGTATATAGTTTTTTACTATCCTGTCCTCTATGGAATGGTATGTAAGCACAACGAGGCGTCCTCCGGGTACGAGCAGCGATATTGCCCCTTCGAGCATACGGCACAAGGCTCTGGTTTCGTCGTTCACTTCCATGCGCAGTGCCTGGAAAGCCTTGGCCATGTCCTTTTTCTCGCGATCGCGGCCTACAAACGGCTGCAACAGCTCCAGCAGGTCGGATATGCGCGCAAATGGTGCTGTGTTCCGGCGTTTTATCACAGCCCTGGCTATCTGCCGAGCGTTTTTCAGTTCGCCGAAAGTGTGCAACACAAAGGCGAGCCTTTCCTCGTCGTAAGTGTTAAGCACCTCGGCGGCCGTAAGGTGCGATTTCCTGTTCATACGCATGTCAAGCTCGGCATCATGCCTGAAAGAAAAACCGCGCTCCACGTCGTCGAAATGGTGGCTCGACACTCCCAGGTCGGCAAGCACGCCGTCCACCCCGCTTATGCCGTAATAATCCATCCAGTTTTCTATATACCTGAAATTCGACAGCACAAACGTGAAGCGCCCGTCCTGAGGAACATTGGCCGCCGCGTCGCCGTCCTGGTCGAAGCCGAACAGGCGGCCGTCACTGTCCATGCGCCGCAAAATCTCACGCGAGTGTCCGCCGCCGCCGAATGTGACATCCACATACACGCCGCCCTTGCGAACAGAAAGCCCGTCCACGCTCTGGTTGAGCATTACGGGTACGTGATAAACGGTTTCGGGAACGTTCATGGCTGGCTGCTCATTATTTCCTCAAGTTGCTTGGCAAAATCGGCGGCCGGCATATTGTGCGCCGCAAATTGCGGTTTCGACCACACCTCTACAGTATCGTCCATCCCGAGGAACACTACGTCCTGGCTTATTCCGGCCATCTGTGCGTAGCGTTTGGGTATAAGGAATCTGCCGTTGGTGTCGAGCGTAAAGACCTCGACATCCGACACGAACTGCCTGAACAGCGAGCGGTGGGCTGCGTTCCAGCGGCTGAGCCTGCCGCTCAATTCATCCACCTGCGCATTCCACACGCTCCACGGATACACCACAAGGCAAGGCTGGAACGCATCTTTGGCCAGCACAAGCCTTTCGTCCTCGCCATCGCCCAAAACACGACGGAAAGCGGCCGGGAAAAACACCCTGCCTTTCGTGTCGGCTTTGGCTTCGATTGTACCCGTAAAACGCATGTTTTTCTAATGGCAGTGTTATAGGTTCATACTTATTGGGCAAAAGTAACAATTTTTCTCCACAATTCACCACCATACTCCATTTCTTTTAATTTATTTTCGAAAAAGCGCAGTTTGCTGAAAAACAAAGCAATTGTGAACCAACAACTTTATTTTGCCGCAAAGCCCCGCCGGCACGTGGGGAGCACGTTCGGGAAAAGCATTCGGACATTGCAAAACAGACATAAAAAGAGCCGGGAAAAGAATCCCTGCATAACTTTATTTAACACTTTTTCGCCCCTTCGGAAACGCTCGCTGCAAAAGGTGAAAAACAACATGGCTCGCCCGGTAAATTATGTCGGACATATTTTGAAACAGGTCAGACATATTTTAAATTATGTCGGACATATTTTTTTGCCTCTCCTAAAGCCATCTCGAAAATGCAGACAAAAATGGCCGCAATACCATGAAAAATCACATTGTGCCGTAAACCCGCACGTAAAACTCTCTACCGCACAAAATGAAGCCGCTCGCTTTGTCCGGTTCATTTCTTTCGTTATCTTTGTTTTCCACCCAAAACAAACTGCCATGAAAAAAACCATTCTCCTCATGCTGTGCCTTTTTGCGGCCTTGCTGCAAACGGCAAACGCGCAAAAACAGCGCATTATCTTCGAAACCGACATGGGCAACGACATCGACGACGCACTCGCCCTCGACGTGATTTGCAAATACATGGACGACGGCAAGATAGACCTTCTCGGAGTAAGCACCCACAAGGAGGGCGCCAACATCTGCCCGTTTGTCGACGCCATGCTCACATGGTACGGCTACCCTAAAGTTCCGATAGCAAAAAGCGCCACACCCGTGTCGCGCCCACAGGACGGCAACCGCTACGCCGACGTGGTGGTAGAACAGACCGACGACAAAGGGAAACCTTTATACAAACGCAGCAAAAAGGAAAAAGATTTCATCAACAGCACAGAGTTTTACCGCAAGACACTCAGCCGCCAGCCCGACAACTCGGTGGTGATAGTCTCCGTGGGCTTCGGAACAAACCTTGCGGCTCTTTTAAACAGCAAGCCCGACAAATATTCCAAGCTCACCGGCCGCGAACTCGTGGCAAAGAAAGTGAAGCTGCTTTCCATAATGATGGGCAACAACCAGAACCCCGACCACGCCGAGTATAACGTGGCCTGCGACATAAAGACAATGCAGGAAACCATAGACGAATGGCCCGGCGAGATAATGCAGAATCCATTCGAGGTAGGCGAGAAAGTTGTTTATCCCTCCGGAATATTCAACGAACGGCTTTCGTGGACCGAGAACCACCCGCTCGTGAAAGCCTACAACACCCACAACCCAAACCCGCACGACCAGTGTACATGGGACATCCTGTCGATTATATACCTCATACAGCCCGACATGTTCGGCACAAGCCCGCGGGGCACAATAACGGTGAACGACAACGGCACCACCCGATTCACGCCGTCGGCAACGGGCAAGCACCGCTACCTAATCACCACGCCGGAACAGAACAAGGCGCTGCAACAGCTTATAATCGACACAACGGCACGCAAACCAAAGAATTTCAAGGAATAAAACCCCTAAGCACGGTACACCTGCGGGGCACACAAGTCAACGCAAGGCCTTAACAAGCGGCAGCAAGAGCGGATACACCCCGCGGGCGTATTCGTTCATATCCTTGCGCAGGCGTTTGGCCTGCCCGGCGGTAAAAGAGTCGAGCAACGCCCAAAAACGGCTGCCGTGGTTCATTTCGCGGCGGTGGCAAAGTTCATGCAACAAAACATAGTCGATATACCTCGACGGCAGAGCCATCAGGAACACCGAGAGGTTGATGTTGCCGTTCGACGAACAGCTGCCCCAATTGGTATGGCTCTGGCGCACGAACGAACGGCTGTAAGTAATGCCAGTACGAGCCGAAAACTCCTGCAAACGAGGCACTACCGCGCGTTTCACCTCCTTGCGCATGGCCTCGACTATTGCGCGACCGAGCATTGCCTGCCTTTCGGCACGGTAAAAATCAGTTCCCGGCGGACATACTACGGTTGCATGGCCCGGCGCCTGCCGCATGAAATACCCGCTGCGCGTGCCTTCCTTCAAGTCGACCGTAAAAATGTCGGTCGAAATGGAATAACCATAGTCTATAAAAACTTCCACGGCTGCAAAAGTAGTTTTTTTGCACCACATACGGCGCGCTCCCGCGCGTGTCAAAGGAACTCCCGTAACGTGCTCCAGTTTCATTCCGGATTTGTCTGCCTTGCGCGTTCCCTGTTCCCGTGGGTGGGAAAATATGTCCGAGGAATTTTCTCCTTTCTCAAACCCTGTTGTAACCATCTGAAAGCCAACGCCTGTTTTTCTTCCTCGGGAAACGGCGTTTTCGCACCCTTTTTCCGCGTCGCCGCATATCTGTTTCACGCCAGCGCATGCGCACAAAAAAGCAACCGTTGCCGGTTATCTGTAACCTGCAACGGTTGTACGTCCAAAGCCCTGTGACGCGCTTGCACCGTCTTTGCGTCAGCCTCTCTTACACTCGAGGCAGCGGTAGTGATAATGGTCGGTGGATTTACCGCAAATGGGGCATTGCGTGCCGCCGCTGTTGTGGTACGGCGCATAGCGCGAGCCTGCGGCGTATTCGTAAGCCTCGGGCAGGTAGCCTTTGCCACCGCATTTTGGGCACACCCCGCTGCCCGACGAAGAACCCGAAGACGAGGACGAAGACGACGATGAGCTTTCCTCGCTTTCCACCTCGCGCATGGCATCGCGGTAGGCTTCAGCCTCGCCCGGCGCCCAAAGTTTCGACGTGGTCTGCCCGCCCGTGCCGTTGCAATACTTGCATACCTTTGTGCCCATGCAGGCCTTGCACGGGTAATAGATTCCGGTGTAGGAATTGTAAACGCCGCCCTTGCCCTGGCACACGGGGCACACCTTCTTGCCGTAGCAGCATACGCACGTTGTGACGGTGGTGGCCAAGCAGTAGCCATCTTCATAGAACACGTAATGTGCCTGCCCCATGGAGACGGGTGCGTTGTACTCGCTTTTTATCACGCGCCCGTTCGCGTCGGTCTGCCCCTGACGCTGTGTGCCGGTGTATTTGAACACATCAAGCGCGGCTGCGTTCACACCGCCCGCAGCACCTGCACCCGTGGCAACAGAACCCGAAGAAAGACCCTGTACAAGGCCGGAAATGAAATTGTTTCCGCCTCCCGCCGAGCTCGCCACGTTCAGGGCGCGGCCTATGGCCGAGAGCCAGTTGGTTTTCTTTTTTGGCTGTGCGGCTACGGCCTGTTGCGGAGCTTGCGGTATGAGGTTCGTGGAGAACGAGCCCTGCGTTTTTTGCGCCGACGAGGCGGCTAACGACTTGTTTTGCTTGTACACTTTCAATTCCACGGCAAAATCTTCGGCTTTTTGGTTGAGCAAATCAACGGCCAGCAAAGCCGCGTCGACAATGCTGTCTTCATTTTGCGTGGCGTAGCGCGGTACACTGACGTATGTAGACGCGGCCAGGAATTTCCAGTCGTTTTTTGTGTAACCGGCCGCAGACAGGCTGTCGAACTCGGGATACTCATTTACGGGCCAGCCTTTTCCGGCCGCCTCTATGCACCAGCGCGCATCCCATGCCCGCGAAAAGGCAGGGTTCTCATTCACGGCATAACCGTAAGTAAAACACGTTGCTATACTGCTTGCACCGTCGGGCTCGCCTTCCTCAAGGGCACGAAGCGACCAATACACCTCTTTAAGATTATCCTTGTATTCGTCGCCATGCAATCCGTGATAAAAATCCGCGAGCTTGGCCATCGCCTCGGCGTTGCCATTGTCGGCATAGAATTTAAAGTCTTTAAACGCTTTTTCGTACCACCGTTTCTCTTCCGCCCCGTCTGGGTCGTCAAGTTCATTTACGGAACACATCCTTGCCAGCTCCCACGAAGCCCAGGGGTAGCCGTAATCGGCCGCTTTCTTGAAATATCCGTATGCCTTTTGGTAGTCCGGCTCGCCCTTGTACGTTGCCGAATACCTGCTGCCGTAGCGGTAAGTCTCGCCGAGCGCGTATATCGCCACAATGTTGCCTTTTTCAGCTTCGGCCAGCAGGTTGTCGAAGCGATAGTCTATTTTCTTGTTCTCGTACAGCTCCTGCGCCGCAGAGGGCAGCAATGCCGCGCAAAGCAGCAAGGCTAATGCAATCCTTTTCATCGAACAGTAAGATTTATGTTGTTGAACAAGACAAAAATACGGAAAAATTCCGACAAACATATCAGGGGATTGCATTTTCCGTGCGGCGCGGCAAAGATTCCGAACGGATGTTCCAAGGGCACACCGTGCGGGAACGTTCGCGCGTCGGGCATTGTCTGCATTCCGAGGCACGGTTTTTCCCCGGTTTTCAAGGGCGGAAAAACAGGTCTGAGATATTTTAAAATATGTCAGACATATTTTAAAATACAAGGCACATATTTTTTATTTGCTCAAAGGTGTATATAAAATACTGAAAAACAGTTTTCTTATTTCCGCGTCCGAGTATGTCTGTTTCCGTGGCTTCAGGCATACTTTACGGAATGCGGTCTAGTCGACAAAAAGTAGGATAAAATCCCTGCAATATGTTGATTTTAATATATTTGCAGAGATTATTATTGATATGGCAAAAAAAATGCTTTTTTTGTGGGTCGTCCAATGTGGTCAGGAACGGCCTAAGAGGCAGGAAACAACAGTATAAATGCAAAGATTGTGGCCGCCAGTTTTTAGGCGGTTTACGGCGCGACAAGTCGCAAGTCATCTCTGACTACATTGAAGGCAAGCAGACACGGAGGCAACTTGCAGATAAGTACGGAGTGTCAGTCAGGACGATAGAACGGGACCTGGAAGGGATGCGTTATGTACAGAAAGTTTCAAAGGACAAGAAAGTCGTCATCCAGATGGACACGACCTACTGGGGCAGGGATTTCGGCCTGATGGTTATAAAGGACGCCTACAGGAACAAGATCCTGTGGCGCAAGTACGTCAGGTACGAGACGATAGCAGGCTATATTGAAGGAGTGAGCTGGCTCAGGGAGCACGGTTTCAGGATATACGGGGTGGTCATAGACGGCCTGCGCGGCCTTGCCGAAGCACTGAAGACATATCCTGTCCAGCACTGCCAGTTCCACCAGATGATGACGGTAAGGCACTATCTCACAGGGAATCCCGACATTGAGGCTTCGCGGGAGCTTCTCTCCCTCGCCGGCAGCATGACCAGGATGGACAAGGAGAGTTTCATCGGGGCTTTCAACGGATGGTACGTCAAATATAAGGATGTCCTTAACGAAAGGGTGCAGGACAGGAGGATGAAGACCCCTCCTTATATGAGACCGAGGCTCAGGAGCGCATATCTCAGCCTTAAAAGGAACATGGGACGGCTATGGACCTTCTATGACTACAAGGACAGAATTATTCCGAATACAAACAACGGACTTGAGGCGGTATTCGCTGACATCAAGTCAAAGGTAAGAGTCCACAGCGGACTCACAAGAGAGCATAGGATAAAACTCATTGACGAATATATATCACGCCATTATTGACACTATTATCATGAATTTTGTCGACTAAGAAATATTTATTCGTGTGCCATCATGAATTTTGTCGACTAGGCCCGGAATGCAGTTCTGCACATGCCGGCAGTGTGGCGGAAAGCCTGCCGGTATATTGCCGCCGGGATACGAAACGAGGGAACTTCCTTTCGGGAGCCCCCTCTTTATCGTTGAAAATCCATTGGATTTTAATGAGAGAATTGAAACTTCACAGCTTCTTGATTGATTGTTTTAATAGAGCAAACGCATGTCGTTTCACAACGAGTGATATGCTTATATTGAAATGAAAAAATTAGTTTCTCCTGTTGTTGTCAACTATCGAATCGACGAAACCTCCGTCAAGCTCGCCCGTAACGTCCAGCACCATGAAATCCTTTTCTTTGGCCAGGCCTACGTAGACTAGTTCCACTATCTTGTCGTCGCGCTTGCGCACCCACACACAGTCGCCGTAATCTTCATCAGAGCCGTCCTTTTCATACCTGGCGTAGCGCTTTCCGCTGTTTTCGAGCAGTGCCAACGCCTTTTTCCTGTACTCTCCGGCCAAGGAGTCGCCGTTTATTATCCTCACGCTTTTTATCTTCGAGAGAAACGACATTACGTCCTGCTTGTCGTATTCCTTAGCCAGTTTCATTATCTCGCGCAGCATTTTCGGCCCTACCGTAACGCATTCCAGGTTCTTGTCGCCTGCATTGTCATCCATGAACCTCGAGGCGAAGTCCTGCATTGTTTGCGCGTACATGCAAACCGGCATTGCCAGGCACACCACTATCAGCGTCAGCAACCTTCTCCTCATTGCATTTTCTTTTCCTTGCCGTTGAAGCGCAGGGAGTCGGCTCTCTGCTGTTCGAGCAACTCTTCCGACATATTATGGAAAGCCTCGGATATTTCGTCGTAAGCCGCCTTGGGATCCTTGTACGTGTCCTTGTATGTAGCGTAATTGTAATCGGGTTCCGGACTGTCGCTGCGGCTGAACGAACGCTGCGCGGCGTTTCCCAGGACGAGTACTATTGCCACGGCTGCGGCAGCTTTGAACAACGGGCGCAGACGCAGCGCGAGCGTTATGCGGCGCGCGTTTACCGAAGGTTGCTCGACGAGTTTCAGCATCTTTTCGTCGAAATCGGCACCCAGCTTCGTTTCCTTGGCCTCGTCTTCGTAAACAAATAGGCTTCTGTACGGTTCCAGGCTCTGCGGGATGTCTTTCTGGCGGAAGAATGCGCGAAGTATGCCTTCTTCCTCCTGCGACGTCTCACATTTCCAGAAACGTTCCAAAAGATTCTCTATGTATTTACAGTCCATACGCTTCTATTTTCTCAATTTGTTGCCGAATGCGCTGACGTGCGCGGAAAAGGTTCACTTTCACCTGCTCTTCGCTCTGCCCTGTTATCCCGGCTATCTCCTTGTAGGACTTCCCTTCTATGTCGCGCAGGTGCATTACCATGCGTTGCTGCTCGGGAAGCGTGTTGAAAAACTTCTCAACCATGCGCAGGCGTTCGCTCTGCATGAGTTTCTGGTCGGGAGACGCTTCGTTGGAAAGCATTTGGGGCACGTCGTCGAGCGCTACGTTCGAAGTTTCCTTCCTTGCTATGCGGTCGAGAGCCAGGTTTTTGCATACCGTTAGGCTGTAAGCCTCTATCGACTCCACCTCGCCAAGCTCGTCCCGCTTGTTCCAAACGCGTATCAGTACATCCTGAACGATGTCTTCAGCCTCTGCCTTGTTCAGCGTAACACGAAGAGCCAACCGGAAAATTTTGTTTTTTAGCGGCAATACATCATCGCGAAAACTGAGCTTTTTCATCGTTCTTTCAATCAATAGACGGTTATACCAGAAAAAAGTTACAGGCAGTGCGATATTTTTTCGGAAAAAGTTGATTTTTCTCCGTTTTTATTATCCGAAAAGCTTTTCTGACAATTCTCCGGCCGTATCCGCCACTTCAATTATCCCATTTATCCTGGAATTTATCATTCTTTCCTGCCCGAGGTGTTTAAGAAGGTCGACCAAAGGATTCCAGAAACCGTTCACATTATATAATATGACTTTCTTCTTATGGTAACCTATAAAGTTTGCTGCCGCCACGGTGAATATTTCATCCAAAGTGCCGACCCCGCCGGGCAAAGCCACAAAAACATCGGCTTCGCGCACCATCGTGCTTTTGCGGTCGTCGAGATTCTCGCAGTAAAACATCACGTCGGAGTCGTCGGCAAGGTTTTTCTCCATGAGAATACGCGGCACTACTCCTATGGTCTGCCCGCCGGCACGGCGCACGGCGTCGGCTGTCACCTTCATCAGGCCGCATGCCGAGCCTCCGTAAACCATGTATGCCCCGCGGCTGCCTATTTCACTGCCCAAAGCCTCCGCCGCTCTGACATATTCGGGATTGATGTCGGTGTGCGAGGAACAGAAAACCCCAATTCTCTTCATGTCACTCACTTATTGCTATTGCTTCGATTTCTATGCGTGCTCCTTTTGGCAATTCGGCCACTGCAACGGCGGAACGCGCCGGCGCAACATCGTCGAAATAGCCTGCATATACCTCGTTAACAGCCTTGAAGTCGTTCATGTCGACAAGGAAGATTGTTGTCTTCACAACATCCCGCATTGTCATTCCGGCTTCGTAAAGCACTGCACTTATGTTGTCGAGCGAACGCCGGGTAAGCACGGCAATGTCGTCGTCGGGGAACTTGCCGGTTTGCGGGTCAATGGGCAGCTGGCCCGACACGAAAACCATGTTTCCTATTTTTACGCCTTGGCTGTACGGCCCGATAGCGTAGGGAGCGTTCGTTGTTGAAATTTCCTTTTTCATATTCGTCAGTTTTGGTTTAAAAACCAAAAATAATGATTTTTCCCGTGCGTGGCGTCACTTTGCGCTCTTTTTTGGGTATCCCGGCCTGAGTGCTGGTGTTTTTATAGTAATTTTGCGCCGCTATGAACACTTACGAAACAGAAAAACTTGCAAACGGCCTTAGGATAATATACGAACCTTCGGCCACCGAAGTTGTTTATTGCGGATACGTAGTAAACGCCGGAACGCGCCACGAGCCCGCCGACCGCGAAGGAATGGCGCATTTCATAGAGCACATGTCGTTCAAGGGCACGGAGCACCGCAGTTCCTGGCACGTAAGCAACGCGCTCGAGAGCGTGGGCGGCGACCTCAACGCCTACACGAGCAAGGAGGAAACCGTGTTCTACACCGTGCTGCCGCGCGAGGAGCTGAAGCGTGCCATAGACGTGCTGACCGACATGGTGTTCCACAGCACATATCCGCAATGCGAGATTGACAAAGAGGTAGAGGTAATAATCGACGAGATACAAAGCTACAAGGATTCGCCGTCCGACCTTATCTTCGATGAATTCGAGGAAACCATATTCAAAAACCACGCCCTGGGGCGCAAAATACTTGGCAAGGCCGAACGGTTGAGGACATTCACCACTGCCGACGCGCTTGCGTTCACGGGAAAGTGTTACCGGCCGTCGAACGCCACGTTCTTCCTGTACGGGAACATAGACTTCGGGCGGGCCGTGCGCATGCTCGAACACGCCACTGCGGGGCTGTCGCCGCTTGCTGCCGAAAAATCAGTCACTCCCCTGCCCGAATACGAGCCGGTAGAAAGAATCGTAGAAAAGGGCACACACCAGGCACACGTAATAATAGGCACACGCGGCCTCAGCGCGAACGACAAGCGCAAGACGCCGCTCTTCCTGCTGAACAACATACTCGGAGGGCCGAGCATGAACTCACGCCTTAACACATCGCTTCGCGAGAAGAACGGGCTTGTGTACACGGTGGACAGTTTCATGGCCTCGTACACCGACACCGGGTTGTGGGGAATCTACTTCGGTTGCGACGAAAATGACATAAGCCGCTGCCGGCGTATCGTGGCACGCGAGCTAAAGCGCCTTACCGACACGCCGCTCACGCCCACACGCCTGAACGCCGCAAAGAAACAGATAAAAGGACAGATAAAAATTTCGCGCGACCGCCTGGAAAGCTACGCCCTCAGCATGGGAAAAGTGTACTCTCAATATGGCCGCCACCGCGATGTTGACGAAATGTGCCGCCGTATCGACGCAATAACGCCGGACGACATACAGGCCGTGGCAAACGATATATTCGCCCCCGAGCGGCTGACCACCTTGATTTATAAATAATGCTTGTCCCCGGGACCTCAGTTCCGGGGATTTTCATACCCCTCTCCACCGCGGCAAAAGCCGCGGTCCGAAATTGTCTGCGTTTTTCGTACAAGATTCAAACGGGTTTTCAGAGGGCGAAAAAAAGGTCTGAGATATTTTAAATTAGGTCAGACATATTTTGAAATATGTGCCTTGTATTTTTTCTTTGCTCCCATGTGAATAAAAAGTGCTGAAAATCAGTTTTCATTTATCCGTACCGAAAAACGACAATTTCAGCGACAAATTCCACCCCGGCAGAGACAGTAACTGTCCCGCCGCTGTCCCGCGCCAAAACTGCATAAAAAACCGCACGAATCCTTTGCCTTGTAGCCCGCATTGCTTATTTTTGTAACAGAGCGACGAAAGAATGAAGATAAAAAACCTCGATTTGGGAAGCCGCCCGGTAATGCTCGCCCCCATGGACGATGTTACCGACCCCGGTTTCAGGCTGCTGTGCCGCAAGCTGGGAGCCAGCATGGTGTATTCCGAATTCGTGGCCTCGGACGCCCTTGTAAGGATGGTGAACAAAAGCCTTGCAAAGCTCGAGGTTTGGAACGAGGAACGCCCCGTGGCAATACAGATTTACGGCAAAGACCCCGGGAACATGGCCGAAGCCGCAAGGATTGTCGTCGACCAGGCCCACCCCGACGTGCTCGACCTCAACTTCGGCTGCCCGGTAAAGAAAGTGGCAGGCAAGGGCGCCGGCGCCGGACTGCTGAAAGACATACCCCTTATGCTCGAGATAACACGCGCCGTTGTGGCAGCAGTGGATATTCCGGTAACGGTAAAGACGCGACTGGGGTGGGACATGAACAACATCGTCGTGGGCGAACTGGCCTTGCAGTTGCAGGACTGCGGCATAGCCGCACTAACCGTGCACGGACGTACACGCTCGCAAATGTACACGGGCACGGCCGACTGGGAACCTATCGGGAAACTCAAGGAAAATCCCGACATAACAATACCGATAATAGGCAACGGCGACATAACATCAGGCAAACAGGCCGCCGAAATGTTCGAACGCTACGGCGTTGACGGGATAATGGTAGGCCGTGCGACATTCGGCCGCCCGTGGATATTTGCCGAGATAGCCCGGGCGCTCGGCCACCCCACAACCGAACTGAACAATGTCATAGAAAGCCAATACGAACCGCTTACAACCGACTGGAAGCTCGACGTACTGAAAGAACAGGTGCGGCAGAGCGTTGCGCGGGCAGGCGAATACGGCGGGATACTGCACATTCGCCGGCACCTGGCCGCAACACCGCTGTTCAAGGGAATTCCCGACTTCAGACAGACGCGCATAGCCATGCTGCGCACCGAAAAGCTGGAACAGCTGCTCGACATGATGGAGGCCACGCGCCCCTTGCTGCACATGGCCGGAAAAGAAACGGAAACACCGAATGCTAACACATAAAAATTACAAGTCATGAAGAATCTTAAAATCGAATCAGTAATCGTAGCTGTAGGCCTGGCACTACTCGGCATCTTCATCTACAAGGGAATAAACAGCCTGGCACAACGCGACCGCACTGTAAGCGTGCGCGGACTTGCCGAAAAGGAAGTAAAGGCCGACAGGGTAATATGGCCGCTCGTCTACAAGACAGTGGGCAACAACATATCGGGCATTAACGCAGACCTTTCGAACGCCAACCGCAAAATCAAGGATTTCCTTATAAAAAACGGCATTCCCGCCGATGAAATCGAAGTAGGCGCACCGCAAGTGAACGACCTTTGGACAAACGAATACAACAACGACCGCAAACGCGAACGCTACAACGCCAGAACTGTGATTACCGTTACTTCGTCTAACGTAGACAAGGTGCGCGACCTCATCACCCGCACAGGCGACCTGCTAAAAGAAGGCATCGCCATAGCACCTAACGATTACCAGACTCAAATAAAATACTCGTTTACCAGCCTTAACAAGATTAAACCCAAAATGATAGAGGAAGCCACCAAAAACGCACGCGAAGCCGCAGAGAAGTTCGCAAAAGATTCAGAAAGCAGGCTGGGCAAGATACAATCTGCCTCGCAGGGGCTTTTCACTATCAACGACCGCGACGAGAACACACCTTTCATAAAGGAAGTGCGCGTCGTTACAATGGTAAACTACCAACTCGACAACTAATCCGCCTGCCAATTGCAAGCAAATAAAATCCTACGATGAATACGGGATTTTTTAACGGCAGAACTTGATTTTCCGCCTCGAGGTAACAACATTAACAAAGTCCGGCGAATTTTATGATTCGCCGGGCTTTTCATTTATCTCATCCCTTATCGTTATAATCTTAACTGTCGAGGCACATGCTATCCGCGTTTCAGTTCATCCATGTTCAAACCTTTGAGATAAGAAACAAAAAACTCGATGGATTCTTCGATTTCTGAAATTTTTATATACTCATCTGCCGTATGTGACCTTGACGATTCGCCCGGGCCAATCTTGACTGTAGGAAACGAAAGCAAAGCCTGGTTACTCAATGTTGGAGAACCGAACGGCGTTCGTCCCATATCTTTTGCGCGGCGCACGAGCGGATGACTTTCGTCTATTCGCGAGGAGTTAAGTCGAAAAGAACGCGCCACTGGCTCACTCTTTATATTTTTCCTGATTTCATCGAAGATTTCGCGGTTCGAATAAAGTTCGTTCGAACGGACGTCAACAGTAAAAACGCACCTGTCGGGAATGACGTTATGCTGCGTACCTGCGTTTATTATAGTCACCGTGGCCTTCACTTTTCCGAGCAATGGCGAAACCTTTGCGAATTCGTGGTCCGTTATCCACCGTATATCTTCCACAGCTTTATATATGGCGTTGTCCCCTTCGTCGCGTGCCGCATGCCCCGAACGACCGTAAGAAGTTACGTCTATCACCATCAAGCCTTTTTCGGCAACTGCCGGCTGCAACCCGGTAGGTTCGCCTATAATACCCGCGTCGACATGAGGCAGCCGGGGCAAAAGCAGCTCTATTCCGTTTTTGCCGGATACTTCCTCTTCGGCCGAAGCCGAAAAAACCACGTTGAAACCGCGTTTTTCTCTCGTTATCATAAAATAAGCCTGCATGAGCGACACCAGGCTTCCGCCATCGTCATTAGCGCCCAATCCGTACAGGCAGCCATCCTCTATGACCGGCGCATAAGGGTCGCGATTCCAGCCGGAAACGGGCTTAACCGTATCGATGTGCGCGTCGAGCAGAAGAGTAGGAAGAGTATCGTCGAAATCAGGGCAAACCGAAGCCACGTTGTTACCCACACGCAAAAGAGAAAAGCCATTTTCTTCGATGAATCCGGCAATTTTTGCCGCTGCCGCACCCTCGTCACGGCTTACTGAAGGAACAGATATAAGCCGTTCCAACAGTCCTACGGCTTCCTTTGTGTATTTATCCATTGAAACACTGTTTGTTTTGTTAACGGCAAAATTAATTTATGCGGTAAAAAGAAAAAAGCAATCTGCCTTAAATTTGTATTATGCAACTCCGCCGGAACAGAAAACTTTTTACGTGTTTCACCACCTGTGAAAAAACACCTCCAAAAATATGTCTGAGATATTTTAAAATATGTCTGACCTATTTCGAAATATGTCAGACATATTTTTTCTTGCCCCCATGTGTTTGAAAACTCTCTGTCCGGGATTCTTACGATTTTGGTGTTTACATGTAAATTTTACCGCTTTCATCGGAGTTTTTCCTGTTACCGCCTAAACGCAAACCAACACACGAACCGTAAAACCAATATCGCAACCGTTAAGGCGGAAAGCACTTTGCGCCAAAGGCACAAAAATATGCACTGCAATCGGGCGCGTTAACTAATAAAATGCTATATTTGTGATAAAAATCGTTAAGTATGGTTGAGAACGTGCATTTGTCGAAACTGATTGACATGCAAGCACGCAGATTAGGCAACCGCGTCGCAATCATGTACCGCGATTCGTGCGTGGAATTCTGGCACGAAGTAGCATGGAACATGCTCGCGCAAACAGTGAACCGCACTGCAAATGCACTCCTTACACTGGGAATACGGCCTCAACAGAAAATAATGATTTACGCTGAAAATATGCCCGAATGCCTGTATGCCAGCTTCGGCGCATATATGGTAAAGGCCGTGACAATCCCCGTGTTCGCCACTCTCAACGTTACACGCCTTAAATACATAATCGACGAGGCCGAAGTAAGCTATGTTTTCGTTGGCGAGCAAAAACAATACGACACGGCATTCGCCCTCTACGCGCTATGCCCGTCGCTCGTAAAGCTGATAATGTGCGACCGCAACATCATACGCAAGCCTATCGACAAGACGTCAGTATACTTTTCCGAATTCCTGGAACTGGGAGACGGGAAAAACAACAGCAAGGAAATAGAAACACGCCTGAAAAGCGCAAGCTACGACGATATAGCCGACATAATATACACCAGCGGAACAACCGGAGAAAGCAAGGGTGTGATAATAACCTACGACATGTACCGCGAAGCCCTTAGGGCGAACAGCCTGTTCATCCCTTTGGACGAAAACGACATAGTGCTGGATTTCCTACCTTTGAGCCACATATTCGAACGTGCATGGTCGTTCTTCTCATTGGCAAAAGGCGCTATAATGGCCTTGAACATCCACCCCCACAGTGTGGGACGCTCGATGTACAAGATAAGGCCTACGGCAATGTGCGTTGTGCCGCATTTTTGGGAAAAGATATACGAAAACGTGCGTGAGGAAATTGAAAACAGCCCGGAAGAACGCCGCAACATCTTGGAAGAAGCATTGCGCACAGGGCACGAACGTAACGTTGTATATGGCGGGGACAAGAATAAAATCCCCGAAAACATCGAAGAAAAGTACCAAAAATACGAGAAAAGCGTATTTGCGGCACTCAAAAGCCGCCTCGGCTTGGAAAGGGCACGCCTGTTTCCCACTGCAGGCGCTACTACACCGGTGGAACTGGAGGATTTCGTCCGTTCATGCGGCTTCGGCATAGTAATAGGCTACGGCCTGACGGAAACAACTGCCACAGTCTCATGCGACGACCCGGCAAAGACACGCACACTGGGCTCGGTGGGAAGAATAATCGACGGACTCGAAATTACATTCGATGAACACGGCGAAATACTGCTGCGAGGAAAAACCATAACGCCCGGATATTTCCACCGCACCGACTCAACACAAGACGCATTCAACGACGGATGGTTCCGCACAGGCGACGCCGGATATATGAAAGAAGGAGAACTTTTCCTTACAGGAAGGATTAAGGACCTTTACAAGACATCGAACGGGAAATACGTTGCCCCGCAAATGCTGGAAGCAAAACTCGGCATGGACCTTTACATAAACCAGGTTGTTATAGTTGCCGAGCAAAAGAAGTTCGTGTCAGCACTCATCGTGCCCGACTACATAAGGCTGGAAGACTATGCCTACAAGCACAAGATAAGGTTTGCTTCGCGAAATGAGCTATGCAGCAACATGCAAATACGCGAAATGATGGCCGAACGCATAGAAATGCTCCAACAAGAGCTTGCCGATTACGAAAAGGTCAAACAATTCGTACTGCTGAGCAGGCCTTTCGACGCGGCACGTGGAGAACTGACAGCCACACTCAAAGTATGCCGCAAAGTTGTTTGTGAACATTACGCCGATGAAATAGAAAAACTGTATAACACCGAGAACAATAACAAAAGATAAAGACAAAGAAAACGAACATTACTACTGATGATAACAGCAGAACAACTCAAAGAATTGCAACAGCGTGCCGGCGACCTGGGCAAGTATCTTGAAATCGAAGCCAAAAGCGTGCAGCTCGAAGAGGAAAAACTCCGCACGCAGGCCCCAGACTTTTGGGACGACCCCAAAAAGGCCGAACAACAGATGAAAAAAGTAAAAGAACTGGAACGCTGGGTAGACGGCTACAAAGAAGTAAACACGCTGACCGAAGAACTGGCTCTTGCCTTCGACTTCCACAAAGACGGAATGATTACCGAGGAAGAAGTGGACGAGGCTTACGCAAAAGCCATAGACAGCGTCGAAGCGCTTGAACTGAAAAACATGCTGCGGCGCGAAGAAGACGAGATGTCGTGCGTGCTCAAAATAAATTCCGGCGCAGGCGGCACGGAAAGCCAGGACTGGGCCTCAATGCTAATGCGTATGTATATGCGATACGCCGAAGCACACGGATACAAAACGACCATAAGCAACCTGCAAAACGGCGATGAAGCCGGAATAAAAACGGTTACAATGCAAATTGAAGGAGACTACGCCTACGGGTATCTGAAAAGCGAAAACGGGGTGCACCGCCTGGTAAGAGTGTCGCCGTACAACGCGCAAGGCAAACGCATGACCTCATTTGCGAGCGTTTTCGTCACACCGCTCGTAGACGACACCATTGAAGTGTACGTCGACCCGTCGAAAATAAGCTGGGACCTCTTCCGCAGCGGCGGCGCAGGCGGACAGAACGTGAACAAAGTGGAAACCGGCGTGCGCTTGCGCTACCAATACAAGGACCCCGACACGGGCGAGGAAGAAGAGATACTTATCGAAAACACCGAGAGCCGCAAACAGCTCGAGAATCGCGAAAACGCCATGCGCCTGTTGCGCTCGCAACTGTACGACCGCGCATTGCAGAAAAAGAAAGCAGAACAGGCAAAAATCGAAGCCGGCAAAAAGAAAATCGAATGGGGAAGCCAGATACGCTCCTACGTGTTCGACGACCGCAGGGTCAAAGACCACCGAACGGGATTCCAGACCAGCGACGTCACAGGCGTGATGGACGGCAAAATCGACGGCTTCATAAAAGCATACCTCATGGAATTTGCCGACACAAAAGACAATATCTGAACCAAAACATACTAACCGTAAAAACCAACTACCATGAACCAGAAACGTAAAAATAAAATCTCCGCCCGCGAAAAGAAGCAGGCACGCCAGGCAAGGAAGATAGTAAATGCCATATTCATCGCACTTATCATATTTGTGGTGATAATAATCATCTTTGCAGCCCTGGCTTCAAACTGACACAAAGGATAACCATGCGCAAAGAAACGTGCGCTTTCACCGGACGGCAGAAAACCGCAAACGAGGAATCCACCCGAAGTTCCTTAGGAATTTCGGGTGACTCCTTATAATATATATACCACACCGGAACAACCAATACATACACACTATGGCATTCGAGATAGAGCGCAAGTTTCTTGTCGGCGCAGAGTTCAAAAACATGGCAACCGCGGTGGAACACATACGCCAGGGCTACATTTGCAGCAAACACGGCGTAACCGTGCGGGTGCGTACATGCAACGAAAAAGGATACCTTACAATAAAAGGTCCATCGCCCGACGGCGGGCTGTCGCGTTATGAATTTGAAAAGGAAATAACGCCGGCCGAGGCCGAAGAACTGATGAAACTGTGCGAACCGGGGCTGATAGACAAGAACCGTTACCTTGTGCCGGCAGGAAAACACGTTTTTGAGGTAGACGAATTCTTCGGCGACAACTCCGGCCTGATAATGGCCGAAGTGGAACTGTCATCGCCCGACGAGCCTTTCGAACGCCCACCGTTCTTGGGCCGCGAAGTTACCGGAGACAAGCGGTTCTACAACGCACACATGCGCAAAATGCCGTTCAAACTGTGGAAACACACGCTGCCTGAATTCCGGGAACAGAATTAAGGCATTTTAACACCACAGTATTTCAACGGCTAACTCCCCTTCCGCACCTTGCAAAAAATATCTCTGAGATATTTTGAAATATGTCAGACCTATTTTAAAATATGTCTGACATATTTTTTTCTTGCTCCCAAGAGGAAAAACAGGCTCGCCTTTCCGGATAAATATTTTTTAACATTCAATCATCCCCAAGCACCGCCCGAACACGCGCACGGCCTGTTTTTTCAAAGGATACGGACGTTAAGAAAAGCGAACACTTTACGTTAAATCCGGCGTAATTATCCCTCGTTCAAGCCCTTGTAAACGCATGTTATTTTGTCGTTATAATAAAAACACCTATCTTTGCAGCCGAGAAACATAATCACACTATGCAAATAAGCAAAAAAGCAATGACTTTCGTGGTGGCGATTTTCGCTGTTTTAGCCACTGCCGCCGCGCAAGATACAGGCAACGCCACATACTATGCCGACTATTTCCACGGCAAGAAAGCCAGCGACGGCACGCTTTACCACCGCGACAGCATGACATGCGCCCACAAGACCTACCCGTTCGGCACAGTATTGCGTGTGCGCAACAAAAAGAACGGCAACGAAGTGTATGTAACCGTAACCGACCGCGGGCCGTTCCGCCGCGGCTGCATAGTCGACCTCTCGCGCGCAGCGGCTGAACAGCTCGACATGATTGCGTCGGGTGTCGTACCCGTAGAGGTGGAACTGGTAGAACCCGTAGTTCCGTTCCGCAACATCGAGAATACCATACTGCCGTCGCTCGATTTCGACAACGCGGCAGGCAAGGAATATTTCTCGCTCGCGCAGGACAACCCCAGGATGGAAAAGAGGCTCAAGGACAAGACGGCCAGCATAGGCGCCAACGGGATAAAGAGCAACGGAACCAAGACCAAAGCCGAAGAACCGCGCTACCGCATTCGCCGCGACATACTCTCGGCCCAAAGCAAATAAACAAGGCAATCCTGTAAACACGCCTGCAAAGGCAAAGACACATAAAACTGTGGCGGACATACCATACGGTGTCCGCCACAGTTTGTTTTATCTCACCCGTTCCCGGGCTGCCGCATGCCGCGCCGGCGGTGCAACGCGGCAGATTTCAGAAAACCACGCATACATTAACGCCCCATTCTCCCGAAGAATAATACGGAAGCCCCGTCACAGCGGCCGCCCGTCGGCAAGCTGACTTGGTAAAGATTTTGGGATACAGCCAGTATGCCAGTTTCGTACTAATAACGCCTATACATGCACCCGCCACGACGTCGTTTATATAATGGCGGTCGTTGTATATCCTGAGATACCCCGTGGCGGCAGCTACGGCATACCCCGCATAGCCTATCCATGGTGAGACGTCCTTGTACTCCTTGTAAAGGAATTCTGCTCCCATGAACGCCGTGGCCGTGTGGCCTGAAGGAAAAGAGTTCCGCGCACCGCTGTCGGGACGCTTTTCGCGGAAAGCGAATTTCATGCTGTTCACAAGTATTCCCATGGTGGCGTAAGACATCGCAAGGATTACGCTGCGGTCGACAATCCTGTGTTTTCCCTCCACCCCGCAAAGGTTAAGACCGTAAACTGCCGCCATTGGCGCATACTGGCTGTAATCATCGGCCTTGAACTTGCGCCGGCCGCCGGCCGAAAGAGCGTCCTGAACGTTTTCCTTCCTACCTGAAAGCCACCCGTTGTGCACAAAAAGCGCCGAGACGCCGAACAAAGCCGCGGGAACGAGCACTTCACCGGGTTTCAAACTGTGGCTGCCGTCCGGAGTTACGGGATAAGGCTGCCCTTGTGCCTGCGCGCCAGCCGGCACGCTATGACACGCCAGAAAGCCCGCCGCCAACAGGCCGGCTTTCGCGAAACGATAAAATTTCATCTGCACTGTATTTGTGCGAGAACTATCATTCCGGTTATCCCGAATCGGACATATTATTAGCCGTAGTCATACAATCGCGTTCTAATGACTGATTCGGGATTATACGGGCGCACGAACAAACACCGCAGGGCAAGACAAAAAAAGCGTGAGCTTCGCTTATCTTACTCTGAGGTATTTGGCGTAACCCGTATAGACGATAAGTTCCACCCACGCATAGCGCAGGCGTTCACCGAACCTATTCGTGCCTATACTTCATCTAATCGCCAAATTTTCAGAGTATACCGAATAATAGTAAACGCTAATTAATAATATGTTATATCGATGTTATTCCATTGGTTTTTGAATATTATGTTGTTCACGCCTTGCGGCAAAGTTAACCATACGAACCGTAAACGGCGGGGTTTGTCAAAACTTTATGTCTTTCAGTTTTTCCTTCAGGTCTTCCTCGTCCAATGCGGTGAATACCACCTTGCCCTTGGGGTCGATAAGATAGAATGTAGGAATCCACTTTATGCCGTAGCTTTTCGATACGGCTGTTTCCTTCCACTTCTTCAGTTCGCTTGCGTGCGTCCAGGCGAGCCCGTCCTTTTCAATGCACTTTTTCCATGCCTCCGCGTCGGTGTCGAACGAAATGCCGAGGAACCGTATGTTTTTCCCCTTCAGAGAGTCGTGCAGCTGCACCATGTAGGGATTGGACTTACGGCAGTCGGGGCACCAGCTGGCCCAGAAATCGATGAGCAGGTATTTGCCGCGAAAATCCGAGAGCGAAACATTCTTCCCTTCCGGACTTTTGAGTGTGAACGCCGGTGCGGCCTTGCCTTCGGCAATCAGGGCCGACGCGCTTTCGGCATTCTGCGCCGCACATAAAAGCGGAAAAGCGAGCAATGCCGCGAAAACGATACTTTTCATTTTTGTCTGTATTTTTTGTTCCATTTTTTACACCTCTGTTTTTCCCTTGTTTTTCAGTAATTTCACGCCGGCAAAAATTAGTGCCTTGGATTTTGAAATATGTGCCTTGTATTTTAAAATATGTCCGACCTATTTTTTCTTTTCTCCGAGAGGGGTATTCGGACGCCGTTTTATTTGTCTGCAAAAACAGGATTTTAAATTACACTTTTCCGAACGCCTCCCGCACAGTACCCGCTCCGGCCTCCGCCGGCCGCAAACCGGCCGACATTGCGGGCTACACGCCCAGCACAATGCTTGCGTCGATATTAAGTTTCCTGCTGATGTCGCGCGCCACTTTGAGCGTGGGCTCGCTACGGCCGGTGAGGTAATCGCTCACGCGCGAAGGGCTTACTCCAAGAAGCTCCGACAGTTTTGCCTGATTCAGCCCCATTTCATACATTCGAAGCCTTATTGCCTCGACGAGCGAAGGGGACTTTATTGGATAATGCTCTTCCTCGTAATCTTCAACAAGCGCCGACAGCAAGTCCAACTCCACCAGGTTCTTGTCGTCACGGGGAGTGTTTTCATCCACCAGCGGCATAAGTTCTTCTATCCGTTCCATTGCCGCCTTGTAAGCCGTTTCGTTTTGAATCTTTGCCATACGTCTATATATTTTGTGCGTCTGTAGAATCATATTCACCGTGAGTACCTATAAAACGGATAAACACCAGTTTTATGGTAAACTTTACAACCGCTATCAGCCGGTGGTTGTTTCCCTTGATGTTGAACACATAGTGTTGGTTTCCCACGCTGTCCACGCTGCCGAAAGTCTGTTTCATATCGGCAAAGCATGTCCATTCTGCCTTTCGCACCTTCTGGAACCAGTCTTCAAGGGCTGTTTGGGCGTCAGGATGTATTCTGTAATATTCTATGATTCTGTTTCTTGCTATTATTCTCATACTTGTTTGTATGTCAGTGCAAATATAACCTTTTGTTTTGGAATATAAAAGATTCTACCATAATTCAAATCCAAACTGAAGTACGAAAACATTAACACGGCACAGGCAACGCCGGCACTCGCCTGCAAAAGCCGCGTTACTTGGGTAAAACCTTTAAAGTATGGAGTAAACAAAAAAGGCATTCGCTGAAACTTATCCTCGAATGCCTTTGCGTAGCGGGACCCGGGATTGAACCGGGGACCTCATGATTATGAATCATGCGCTCTAACCAGCTGAGCTATCCCGCCATTTGCGTAAATGCGGTTGCAAAAATACGTATTTCTTCATAACCGGCAAACTTTTTACGGTATTTTTTAGCAGAAACGCTAACACACATTGCCGGCAGCCACTTAAAAAATGTGAAGCAGCCGCCACATCTTTGCTAAAGAAACGTAAAGGCCGGCGACAGGCTCAATTATACGCGCAAAAAGCACACAAAAGTGCATAAATTGTAGTAATTTTGCCGATTAAAGGAAAGTGTACCTTCACTGAAAGGATGAAATACATAAAAAAACTCGACCTATTCGTAACACGAAGCTTCCTGATGATGCTTGCCGGAGCATTCTTCGTCAGCCTGTTCGTGCTAATGATGCAGTTTACGTGGAGGTACATCGACGAACTCATCGGCAAGGGGCTTACCATGGACATCTTTGCCCAGTTCTTCTGGTACATGGCTCTTACCGTAGTTCCGCAAGCCATTCCGCTGGCCATATTGCTTTCGTCGCTTATATCGTTCGGCAACATGGGCGAACGCCTCGAGCTGCTGGCCATGAAAAGCGCCGGCATTCCGCTCATACGCATTATGAGGCCGCTGATTGTGATTGTAACGGCCATAGGAGGCATGTCGTTCTACTTCCAGAACGTAACGAGCCCAAATGCCGAATACCAGCTGCGGGCGCTGCTCCTCAGCATGCACGAGAGCGCACCGGCCCTCGACATCCCCGAAGGAGCATTCTACAACGGCATTCCCAACGTAAACCTGTACGTACAGAAAAAAGAGAACGAAACGGGAATGCTCTACAACGTGATAATATACAAAACCGACCGAGGATTCAACAAGGCGCAGATAGTACTTGCCGACTCGGCCAAACTCGAAATAACAGGCGACAAACATTACCTGAAGCTGCAACTGTACAGCGGCGAACAGTTTGAGAACCTCGACGCTTCCTCTACAGGCCGCCTGAACGCCTATATCCCTTACGACAGGGAGACATTCGCCTACAAGCAACTCTATATAGAATTCGACAGCAACTTCAATGTGCTCGACGCCGACGCAATTGGCAACCGCCCGGAATCGAGAAACATGGCAGAACTCGTAGTTGGCGTCGATTCAATGGAAACATACGCCGACAGCCTCGGGAAAGCGAACTACGCCATAGTGGCCAAGGAAGGCGGACTGGGAACAATACCTGCTCTGAACAGGTATCACAACGACGTGCCGAAACAAACGCCTGCCAAGACGGCGGCAAAAACCCCTGCTGCCGCAACGCAAGCCCCGGCCGCGAAAGCCGAAAAAAAGACTGCCGCACCAGCTCAGGCTGCCAAGCCAGATAAATCATCGGCCGAAGTACCTGTAACAAAAATAGACATAGACAGCCTGTTCTCATCTCTCTCGGCCGAACAGAAAACATCGGTAATCAACAAGACACGCGAAAAAGCCGGACGCGTAGAAACAGAGCTCGAATGGCAAAGGTACGAGGTGCTCGACATAGACCTCAACATGAGGAAATACATGATAGCCTGGCACAACAAGATACTCCTATCGCTAACGTGCATAATATTCTTCTTCGTGGGCGCGCCGCTCGGCTCGATAATACAAAAAGGAGGACTCGGACTGCCGACCGTGGTATCGGTCATAATCTTCATATTATACTACATAATAAGCACGTCCGGCATGAAACTTGCAAAGGAAGGTACGTGGGAGATATGGTTCGGCATGTGGATAAGCGCCATGGTGCTCGTGCCGCTCGGAGCGTTCCTTACCTACAAGGCAAACAAGGATTCGGTTGTCTTTAACGCCGAAGCCTACAGGCGGTTCTTCATCACCGTGCTCGGACTGCGCACACGCCGCCACATTACACTGAAAGAAGTAATCGTAGAAGACCCGAACTATGCCGACGTTTACGAACGCCTCGGCAAGCTTGCCGAAGACTGTCGCGAATACAACAGGCGCAAACGACTGTGGAGGGCTCCGAACTACCTGACAAACTTCTTCCGCCCCAAAGAGGACCACCAGGCAACCCGAATAAACGACGAAATGGAAAGCATTGTGGAAGAATTGTCGAACTCGCGCGACCCGAGAATCCTTTACGAGCTGAACCGTTTCCCCATAATATTTGTCACGGCGCACGTGCTGCCCTTCAATAAGCCATGGATTAACCGCACCGTAGGCGCAATACTGCCAATAGGGCTTATCTTTTGGCTAAGAATGTGGAAATACCGTCTGCGCCTGCTCAGAGATATGAAACAAATCGTATCTTCGTGCGACAAAGAACGCGAATACATCAAAACATTAAATAAAACAGAAAAACAAAATCAAACAACAGCATAATGGCAACAACCGAGAATTTCAAACCGGCAACCGTCGAAGAAGCCATAGAAGACTTCCGCGAAGGAAAGTTCGTAATCGTAGTCGACGACCCAGACCGGGAAAACGAAGGAGACCTCATAACGGCGGCAGAACTCATTACCGAAGAAAAAGTAAACTTCATGCTCAGCAACGGAAGAGGAGTTCTGTGCGCACCGATAACAATAAGCCGCTGCAACGAGCTTAAACTGCCTCACCAGGTGGACGACAACACCAGCCTTCTCGGAACGCCGTTCACAGTAACGGTCGACAAACTCGAAGGCTGCACCACCGGAGTAAGCGCACACGACCGCGCCGAAACGATAAAGGCACTTGCCGACCCTGAGTCCACACCACAGACGTTCGGCAAGCCGGGACACATCTGCCCCCTCTATGCTCAGGACAACGGAGTGCTACGCCGCGCCGGGCACACCGAAGCTGCCATCGACCTTACCCGCCTTGCCGGGTTGCGCCCTGCCGCTGCCTTGATAGAAATACTGAACGAGGACGGCACAATGGCACGTATGCCCCAACTTATCGAAAAAGCAAAGGAATGGGGACTGAAAATACTAACCATAAGCGACCTTATAGCTTACCGTCTGAAAGCCGACCTGCTGGTTGAAAAAGGCGACGAGGTCGACATGCCTACAAATTACGGGCACTTCCGCCTTATTCCTTTCAAGCAAAAGAATACGGGGAAAGAACACATAGCCCTGATAAAAGGTACATGGAAAGAAGACGAGCCGGTGCTTGTGCGCGTTCACTCATCCTGCGCCACAGGCGACATTTTCGGCAGCCTTCGCTGCGACTGCGGCGAACAGTTGCACCGTTCAATGCAGCAAATCGAGAAAGCCGGCAAAGGCGTAGTGCTGTACCTCAACCAGGAAGGCCGAGGAATAGGACTAATGGCCAAGATAGCTGCCTACAAACTGCAAGAAGAAGGATACGACACCGTAGACGCCAACATACACCTCGGCTACGACCCCGACGAACGCGACTACGGCGTTGGTGCACAAATTCTGCGCGAGATAGGCGTGCGCAAAATGCGCCTTCTTACCAACAACCCTGTGAAAAGGGTCGGGCTCGAGGCATACGGGCTCGAAATAACCGAAAACGTGCCCATCGAGGTAACTCCCAACAAATACAACGAGCGTTACCTGCACACCAAAAAGGAAAGAATGGGGCACACCCTGCATTTCGACAATAACAAACAAAAATAATCATCATCATGAGAAACGAAATCGAATTTCAAAACCAAGTAATTCAAAGTGTAAATACCGCTTACCGCACCCTTATGGGCAAGGTTTACCTTTGGATGACCCTTGCACTTGCCGTTACCGGCCTCACATCGCTTTACGTAGCTTCAAGCCCGGGCCTGGTACAGTCCATCTTCGCTTCGCGCGGCACATTCTGGCTTCTTGTAATAGCCGAACTCGCACTCGTGTTCATACTTTCTGCACGAATAATGAAGATGTCGTTCTCGACTGCCGGAATTATGTTTGCGCTATATTCCGTGCTCAACGGCGTTACGATGTCGTTCATATTCATTGCCTATACGTCAACATCCATCGCAACGGCGTTTTTCGTAACAGCCGGAATGTTCGCAGCCATGTCGTTCATAGGTTTCGTAACCAAGAAAGACCTCAGTTCTTTAGGCTCATTCTTCACCATGGCGCTCATCGGGCTCATCATAGCTTCGGTTGTGAACATTTTCCTCAACAGCAGCGTGATGTATTGGATTATCACCTACGTGGGCGTACTGCTGTTCGTTGGGCTTACGGCTTACGACACGCAGAAAATCAAACAAATGCTCATCGAATACGGTGACGAAGTAAACGACAGCACGCAAAAGCTGGCGCTCATCGGCAGCCTTTCGCTGTATCTCGACTTCATAAACCTGTTCCTCTACATTCTGCGCCTGTTCGGCAACAACAAAGAATAAAAAACAAACAAGATAAAAAACTACAATCATGAATGAACTGTCTGCACGTCTGAACCGCCTTGCCCCATCGGCCACACTGGCCATGTCGCAAAAGAGCAGTGAACTTAAGGCACAAGGTGTCGACGTAATAAACCTAAGTGTAGGAGAGCCTGACTTCAATACTCCCGAGAACATAAAGAAAGCAGCCATAAAGGCAGTCAACGACAATTTCTCCCACTATTCCCCCGTGCCGGGCTACCCCGTACTGCGCGAGGCCATAGCCGGAAAACTCAAGCGCGAGAACGGCCTTGAATACGCCACATCGCAAATATTATGCTCCAACGGTGCAAAACAAAGTGTCTGCAACGTCATAATGTCTATCATTCAGGCAGGCGACGAAGTCATAATCCCCGCACCATATTGGGTTAGCTATCCTCAGATGGTAAAACTTGCCGAAGGCGAACCCGTATGCGTAAGCGCCGGCATAGAGCAGGACTTCAAAATCACCCCGGCCCAGCTCGAGGCTGCCATAACGCCGCATACGCGCGCCCTGATAATCTGCTCGCCGTCCAACCCCACCGGCTCGATATATTCGCGCGCCGAGCTTGAAGCCCTGGCCGAAGTGCTGAAGAAGCACGAGCGCATAATCGTACTGTCCGACGAGATTTACGAACACATCAACTACGTGGGCGAACACGCAAGCATGGCACAGGTAGATGGAATGAAAGAGCGCACCGTAATAATCAACGGCGTGTCGAAAGCCTACGCCATGACCGGCTGGAGAATTGGTTTCATAGCCGGACCGGAGTGGATAGTAAAGGCATGCAACAAGCTGCAGGGACAATACACAAGCGGCCCGTGCTCGGTAAGCCAGATTGCGGCGGCCGAAGCCTTTGCCGGCGACCAGACATGCGTCGAGCAAATGCGCCAGGCATTCGAAAAGCGCAAGGACCTTATTGTAGGACTCATGAAAGACATTCCCGGAATAGAAGTAAACGACCCGCACGGAGCATTCTACGTATTCCCCAAATGTGATTCCTATTTCGGCAAACGCGACGGCGACAAGGTTATCAACAACGACAACGACCTGGCGCTCTACCTGCTCGAAACGGGACACGTGGCCACGGTATGCGGCACGGCGTTCGGCGCTCCCGGATACCTGCGCATGAGCTATGCAACAAGCGACGACAACATACGCGAGGCAATGAAGCGCATAAAGGAAACGCTTGCACGCCTCAAATAATACAGCCCGACAACCGAAGGGCAAACCTTGAAATCCCCGGCTCAATTCAAGTGCCGGGGATTTTTTCGTTCCCTATCTTCAACCCAAATCGGTCGTCAGGCTTCGGCAAATTGCGTGCTTATGCCCGGCAGATAGCTTTACGCCCGGCTTCGCCGTAGCCCGCTACGCCTAAGCCGGACGGGAATACAGAAGACGGCAGAAGTGCGTAAGTTGGCGAAGAAATCGCACTCGACATTACTGCTTAATTCCCTAATGACCGTTTTAGGTTAAACCGTCCAAGGAAAGGCTGCGGAACGAGTCTGAAAATGTCTGTTTTCTCAGCCTGAAAATCATCGCTCATTTTCAGCAAGTTACAAACAGGTCGGAGAAAATAAAAAATACAAGGCACATATTTTAAAATATGTGCCTTGTATTTTGAAATAGGTCGGACCTATTTTTGCGGGGGTCTCAAAATTTTACACAAAAAAGCCGCACTTTCGGCTTTCTTGCCCGTGCGGCTTTGCGAGAATACCGTCCGGCCGGGAAAAGGTTATTTATATGCGTCCTCATGCACGTCCTTCACGGCACGGCCGCTCGGCTCGTTCATGTTTTTGAAGGAATCGTCCCACGCAAGGGCCTCTGCCGTGGAGCAAGCCACGCTCGGAACGCTCGGCACGGTGCGGGCAGCGCTCTCGCTCGGGAAATACGACTCGAATATCGAGCGGTAGTAGTATTCTTCCTTGTTGCGCGGCGGGTTTACGGGGAAACGTTCGGCGGCTGCGGCCATTTGTTCGTCGCTCACGGCTTGTGCCGTTATTTCTTTCAGCGTATCTATCCAACTGTAGCCCACGCCGTCGCTGAACTGTTCCTTTTGCCTCCACGCCACGCTTTCGGGCAGCATGTCGGCAAAGGCCTCGCGCAGCACTTTTTTCTCAATCGTCGTTCCGGGGCACATTTTCAGCGCAGGGTCTATGGTCATGGCCACGTCGAGGAACTCCTTGTCGAGGAAAGGCACGCGCCCCTCCACTCCCCAGGCGGCGAGCGACTTGTTTGCCCGCAGGCAGTCGTAGAGGTGCAGCTTGGAGAGCTTGCGCACGGTTTCCTTGTGGAATTCCTCGGGCGACGGGGCTTTGTGGAAGTACAGGTAACCGCCGAACACCTCGTCAGCCCCTTCGCCGCTGAGCACCATTTTTATCCCCATGCTCTTTATAACACGCGCCAGCATGTACATCGGCGTCGAGGCCCGCACGGTCGTCACGTCGTAAGTCTCGATGTAATATATCACGTCCCTTATTGCGTCGAGCCCTTCCTGTATGGTGTAGTTTATTTCGTGGTGCACAGTGCCTATGTAATCGGCCACTTCGCGGGCTTTCTTCAAATCGGGCGCACCTTTCAGACCTATGGCAAACGAATGCAGCTGCGGATACCAGGCTTCGGTCTTGCCCTCGTTCTCAATACGGCGCGGGGCGTATTTCTTTGCCACGGCCGATATAATCGAACTGTCCAACCCGCCCGAGAGCAGCACACCGTATGGAACATCGCTCATAAGCTGCCGCCTCACCGCCTGCTCAAGGCTGTAGCGGAGCAACTGCGCAGGAGAATCGCCGAGCCGCGCACTGCTTTTGCCCGAACGGCTTGCGTCAGCTTCCTGCCAGTCGCGCCTGTACCACTTCGTTATTTTCCCCTCGCGGCTGTGGTAATAATGTCCCGGCGGAAAAACCTCGTAATATTCGCAAAAACCTTCGAGCGCCTTCAGTTCGCTGGCACAATAAACCACTCCGTCGCTGTCGTAACCGATATACAGGGGGATTACGCCTATCGGGTCGCGCGCAATGAAGAATTCGTCGCGCTCCTCGTCGTAAATGGCAAAAGCGAAAATGCCGCTTAAATCCTCGAGTAACCCTATACCTTTGTCGCGGTAAAGGGCAAGGATAACCTCGCAGTCGCTACCGGTTTGAAAGCGGTAGGAATCCTTGTAACGGGCGCGGATGTCGCGGTGGTTGTAAATCTCGCCGTTCACGGCAAGCACAAGCCTGCGGTCGGGCGAGTAGAGCGGCTGCTTTCCGCTCAAGGGGTCGACTATCGAAAGGCGTTCGTGGGCGAGTATTGCCGAGCCGCCGCAGTATATGCCGCTCCAGTCGGGTCCGCGGTGGCGTATGCGTTTTGCCATGGCAAGAGCTTTGTCGCGCCAGGCAGGCGTTTGTTTCTTTATGTTGAAGATACAGGCTATTCCACACATGGTTGAATCTTTTTTTACTGTTAATGATATATGCTGTTGCCCTAAGATTTGCGGGCTGTGCCGCGTCAGTGCTGTTTTTTCAGGAAACCGTCGATTTGCACTGCGGCTTTGCGCCCGCTGTCGATACAACGCACCACGAGGCTCGGACCTGTGGCCGCGTCGCCTGCGATGAATGCGTTTTCGGGCAGTTGCGGGAGCTCGGGTTTGAGGAATCCCATGGCCAGCAGCACGAGTTCGGCCTTTATTACCTCTTTTTTCCCGGTGGGGCACATTTGCGGGCGGCCGCCGGAGGGATTGGGTTTCCATTCCACTTCTTCTACTTCCACTCCGCACACGCGGCCGTCATTGCCGATAAAGCGCGTGGACGACAGGCTCCAGCGGCGCACGCACCCTTCCTCGTGGCTGCTGCTTGTCTTTAGCACAACGGGCCACTGCGGCCACGGGGTGGCGGGGTTATGTCCCACGGGCGGCTTGGGCATAATCTCTATCTGCGTCACGCTTGCCGCCCCCTGGCGGTGACTTGTGCCGATACAGTCGCTGCCTGTGTCGCCGCCGCCTATTACAAGCACGTTCTTGCCACGTGCCGAAATACGTTCGTCTTCGCCAAAGGCTTGTCCGGCCAAAATGCGGTTTTGCTGCGCGAGCATTTCCATTGCGAAGTGTATGCCTTTCAACCCGCGTCCTTCGATTTTCAGGTCGCGCGCCTGCGGTGTGCCTATGCACACGCAGTATGCGTCGAATCCCTGCGGCAGGCTGGTGAGGTCGACTTCGGACGAGATTTTGAAACTTATGCCTTCGGCACGCATTACGTCAAGACGGCGGTCGATGATTGGCTTATGCAGTTTGAAATTCGGTATTCCGAACCTCAGCAACCCGCCTATGTATTCCTGTTTTTCGAATACGGTAACGTCGTATCCCATGCTGTTCAACCGGTTTGCGGCGGCCAGCCCGGCGGGGCCCGACCCTATTACGGCCACCTTCATTCCGTTGCGCGCATAATTGTGCGGCTGCACGTATCCCTCGCGAAAGGCTGCCTCGGCTATGGCGGCTTCGTTTTCGCGTATCGTTACGGGAGCGTCCATGCTCAGTTTGAGCACGCAGCTCTTCTCGCACAGTGCGGGACACACGCGCCCCGTGAACTCGGGAAAGTCGTTTGTTTCGGTGAGTATCTCGTAGGCCTCGCGCCACTTGCCGCGGTATAACGCGTCCTGAAATTCGGGCGGACGGTTGCCCAGAGGGCACGCCCAGTGGCAGAAAGGCACGCCGCAGTCCATGCAGCGCGAAGCCTGGAGCTTGCGCTCGCCCGTGTTGAGGGTCTGTTCCACTTCGCCAAAGTCGGCAATGCGGTCGTGAACAGGCCTGTATCCCGCCTCCTGGCGGGGTATGGTCAAAAATGCTTTAGGATTTCCCATATACTTGTTTTTGTATGCCCGGGCCTCATGGGACCCGTATGTTTTTATGTTCGTTTTTATATATGTGTGCAGGCGTTGCCGCCGCGCATTTTCCGTGTACCGTTTTTTGTCTTTTTTTCAGGCGCAGTTTTCTGCCGGTTTTCAAGGGGCGGAAAATATGTCTGAGATATTTTAAAATATGTCTGACATATTTCGAAATATGTGCCTTGTATTTTTCATTTGCTCCGAGAGGGGTTTAACCGCCTGAAAATTAGTTTTCAACTTTTGCAGACAAAAATGTCGTTTTTCACTGCCCGTTTTTGCGCTCCGGGATGTGGGGCGAAACGTATGTCAATAGTCGCGCTGTACCTCGGCAATTTTTTCCTGCAGCTTGCGCATTTGTTCCTCGGCCAGCACTTTCTTGTACTCGATGGGCGTTACCATGATGAATTCGCCGGCATATCGGTTCCAGTCGTCGAGCATGGTGCGCGCCAGTTCGGAGCCTGTGTATAGGTAGTGCAGCCTTATGAGTTCGTGCAGCTCCTTGCGCGAAGCAGAGTCCTCAAGCAGCGAGAGTTCCACCATGTCCATGTTGCAGAAATAGTCGAAGTTCCCGTTCCTGTCCCACACGTATGCAATTCCGCCGCTCATTCCGGCTGCAAAGTTGCGCCCCGTCTCGCCGAGCACTACCACGCGCCCGCCGGTCATGTATTCGCAGCAGTGGTCGCCCACTCCCTCGACTACGGCTATCGCGCCCGAGTTCCTTACGGCGAAACGCTCGCCCGCCCTGCCGTTTATGAACATTTCGCCGCTCGTAGCCCCGTACAGCAGTGTGTTTCCGGCTATGGTGTTATCCTCGGCCGGGAATGCGCTGTGCCGCGGCGGGTAAACCATTATGCGTCCTCCGCTAAGGCCTTTGCCCGCATAGTCGTTGGCCTCGCCTTCAAGGCGGAAACTTACGCCTTTTGCAAGGAATGCCCCGAAACTTTGGCCTGCCGACCCTTTGAACGTTACCTGTATGGTGCGTTCGGGCAATCCGGCCTGGCCGTAACGCCGGGCCACTTCGCCCGAGAGCATTGCGCCTACGGAGCGGTCGGTGTTGGCAATGGCATATTCGAGCGACACTTCCTTCTGGTGGAGCAAGGCTTCTTCAGCAGCCTTTATGATTGACACGTCGAGCACGTCGTCTGTCTCGTGGCGCTGCGCGGAAACGTTGTGTATTGCTTTGCCGTTGTCTACCTTGTGCAGCAGCCTGCCGAAATCGAGCAGCGAGGCCTTTGTTCCGCCTTGCGCAGGCTGTATTTCGATTAAGTCGGTGCGTCCCACTATGTCGTCAAGGCGGGTAAAGCCCATGGCGGCCAGGTACTCCCTCACCTCTTGCGCGAGAAAGCGGAAATAGTTTACCACATATTTATAATTACCTCTGAAGCGCGCCCTCAGTTTCGGGTCTTGCGTTGCCACACCCACGGGGCACGTGTTGGCATGGCACTTGCGCATCATCACGCAGCCCAGCACAATTAGCGCGGCCGTGCCGAAGGCGAATTCTTCAGCCCCGAGCAATGCCATGCTAATGATGTCGCGCCCGGTTTTAAGCTGCCCGTCGGTCTGCAGGCGTACATTGCCGCGCAGGCCGTTGAGCACAAGGGTCTGCTGTGTCTCGCTCAACCCTATCTCGGGCGGAATGCCGGCGTAACGCATGGACGAGGCGGGCGACGCGCCCGTGCCGCCCTCGGCTCCGGAGATGACGATGATGTCGGCCTTGGCTTTGGTAACGCCTGCGGCTATTGTGCCTACGCCGCTCTCGGCCACAAGTTTCACGCTGATTTTGGCGCGCGGGTTCACGTTCTTGAGGTCGAAGATTAGCTGCGCAAGGTCTTCTATCGAATAGATGTCGTGGTGGGGCGGAGGGGAAATCAACGAAATTCCCGGTATGGAATGGCGCGTGCGGGCTATCACGCTGTCGACCTTGAAGCCGGGCAGCTGTCCGCCTTCGCCGGGCTTTGCTCCTTGCGCCACCTTGATTTGTATCTCCTCGGCATTGACAAGATATTCGGCGGTAACGCCAAAGCGTCCCGAAGCCACCTGTTTCGTTTTGCTGCACAAGGATATGCCGTCGAGCTTTTCATGGAAGCGCGCGGAGTCTTCGCCGCCCTCGCCGGTGTTGCTGCGCGTGCCAAGTGCGTTCATTGCCAGCGCAAGTGCCTCATGGGCCTCCTTGCTTATTGCCCCGAACGAAATTGCACCGGTAACGAAGTGTTTTACTATCTCCTCTACCGGCTCAACACGGTCTACCGGAATCGGATTCCTTTTGAAACCGAAAAAGTCGCGCAGGAAAACGGGATTTTCCTTGTGGTCGGCCTTGGCTGTGAACTCCTTGAACTTCTCGTAACTGCCCAATCGCGTGGAAAGTTGGAGCAAACTGATAGTCTCCGGGTTCCATGCGTGGAACTCTCCGCCTTTCCTGTAAGAGAATTGGCCTATATAGGGCAGCAGGTCGCCCGGTTCGTCCGATTTGTCGGAAACATTTGCATATCCGGCCGAATGAAAAGCCATATAGTCGTGGGCTATCTCCTTAAGTCCTATGCCGCCGACCGATGATATGCCTGTGCCGAAATATTTCCTGAGTAATTCCTCTCCCAGTCCGACAGTCTCGAAAATCTTTGCGCCCCGGTAAGAACGTATCGTGCTTATGCCCATTTTGCTCATGATTTTATAAAGGCCCTTGCACAGTGCTTTTATATAGTTTTTCTCGGCTGTTTCATAATTCATCTGTATGTCGCCCCGCCGTACTACGTCGTCCAGGACGGCAAAAGCCATGTACGGGTTTATTGCGCTCGCCCCGTAACCCAGGAGCAGCGCCGCGTGCATTACTTCACGTATCTCGCCGCTCTCTACTATGAGCGCGGTCTGCACACGTTTCTGCACGGAAATAAGATGGTGGTGCACGGCGCTCACAGCCAGCAGCGAAGGTATGGCGACATGGCTTGCGTCGATTCCGCGGTCGGAAAGGATGATGTAGTTCACGCCTTCGTCGACCGACATCTCTGCCCTGCGGCACAATTCTTCCACGGCTTCCTTCAGCCCGGTCTCACCTGTTCCGGCTTCAAACAGAATCGGCAGTTTTACCGTCTTGAATCCTTTGTAGCGTATGTTGCAAAGAATGTCGAGTTGTGTGTTTGTCAGTATCGGATGAGGCAGGCGCACCATCTTGCAATGGTTTTCGTTGGGTTGGAGTATGTTGTTGCCTACCGCGCCTATGTATTCGGTGAGCGACATTACGAGTTCCTCGCGTATTGGGTCGATTGGCGGGTTGGTTACCTGCGCGAACTGCTGCCGGAAGTAGTTGTACAACAGCTGCGGCTTCTGCGAAAGCACCGCCAGCGGCGTGTCGTTGCCCATCGATGCCGTTGGTTCGGAACCGTTCATGCACATTGGCATGAGGGTGCGCTCAACGTCTTCGCGCGTAAAGCCGAAAGCGCGCAGCTTGCGCCTGTAATCGGGCACGGTGTTTTCAATCTTACGCCCGCTTTTGAGCGTGTGCAACTCTACGCGGTTTGCTGCAAGCCATTGGCGGTACGGCAGAGCCGAAGCAAGCTGTTCTTTAAGTTCGCCGTCGTAGTATATGCGCCCTTCCTGCGTGTCGACAAGCAGAATCTTGCCCGGCTGCAGACGCCCCTTGGCGCAGATGTCAGCGGGAGCAAAACTTATTACGCCGGCCTCGCTTGCCACAACCATCATGCCGCTTTTCGTTACAAGGTAACGGCCGGGGCGCAGACCGTTGCGGTCGAGCATTCCCCCTGCGTACCTGCCGTCGCTGAACAGCAGCGCCGCCGGACCGTCCCACGGCTCCATAAGTATGGAATGGTATTCGTAGAAAGCCTTAAGGTCTTCGCTTATGGGATTCTTGTCGTTGAAAGATTCGGGCACAAGCATTGCCATGGCATGCGGAAGGCTCAATCCCGACATCACGAAAAACTCCAGCACATTGTCGAGCGACGCGCTGTCGCTCATTCCGGGCTGCACGATTGGACGTATGGCCTTTACGTCGCCCAGCGCGGAGTTGGAAAGCACACTCTCCCTTGCTTCCATCCAGCCCCGGTTTCCGCGTATAGTATTGATTTCGCCGTTATGGGCCAGCATGCGGAACGGCTGCGCCAGGCTCCACGCGGGGAACGTGTTGGTGCTGAAACGCGAATGCACTATGGCCAGCCCGCTCGTAAAGTAAGGCTGCGTAAGGTCGCAGAAGTAATCGCGCAATTGCACGGACGACAGCATACCCTTGTATATTATGGTCTTGCTCGATAGCGACACAATATAAAAATCCTTGTCGCCAATCCGCTTCTCTATCTTCTTGCGAACGAGGTACAGTCTGCGCTCCAGATTGTCCGAATCCCCGTCGCCGGTTATGAATACCTGCCTTATGTCGGGCTCCGTTTCGGCAGCGCTTTTTCCGAGCACGTCCGAGTTGACCGGCACCTGCCGCACGTGAAGCAGCTTGAGCCCTTCGCGTTCCACCTCCTCTTCGAATATCCGCATAGCCGCCGATTGCCTTTCCTTTTCTTTTGGAAAAAACACCAGCCCCGTGCCGTATTTGCCCTTTTCGGGCACGGGTATGCCCTGCAAAAGGATAAACTCGTGCGGAATTTGGAGCAAAATGCCCGCACCGTCGCCAGTCTTGTTGTCGGCACCCTCGGCGCCGCGGTGCTTCATGTTCTCGAGAACCGTAAGCGCAGAATCGACCAACTCATGCGACTTGTCCCCGTTAATGTTCACAATCATCCCCACGCCGCAAGCGTCGTGCTCGTACTCCGCACTGTACAAACCGCCGGCACGGTCACTATTTCTTTTATCGATAATTCTACTTTTCATTCGTATTCTCTTTCTTTTTGCAATTAACATTGCATTTAAAACATCATTTTGCCTGCAAAAATAATAAAATACTTTCACATGCAAATTTTAAAGCACAAAATATTTGAAAAATCAAATGTTTTTCGCAAATATTCCAACAAATAGAAAGCAAACAGCCGAATTTTCGATTAATATGAAAGAAAACACAAAACCAACAAAGGCCTTGTTATATTTATAACCAATAAAACAATCCGCACAAAACGAAATGGAGACACTATTAGCGGCAACAAGCCACACAAACACCACACGTCACGACACTGCACACAACACCAAAACAGACAAAGGCGGAAAGAAAACCTGAAGTCCGGAAACGGGCATTTCGGGCGCGGAAAAATGAAAACTGGTTTTCAGCGCGTTTGCCCCACGTCGGAGCAAAGAAAAAATATGTCTGACATAATTCGAAATATGTCAGACATATTTTAAAATACAAGGCACATATTTTCCACCACCTGAAAACCCGTTTGAAAACCGCCCTAAAAACACAGACAAAAGCGGCCGAGCGCTTTTGCGACTTTCTTTGCAGGTCTTAAAACGCCGGTTTCTGCGCGGCAGGTGTGCGGATGTTTACGCGCCGGGTGCAGCCCAGAAACAAGAATCGTCGTTCACGGCAATGCTGCCTTCCAGCATGGCGTTGCTCTTGCAGCCCGGGGGTTGCAGCATTATGTAGTTGACGGGAATATTCTTGTCGCTTTCGGTGTTGAATCCGTAGCGCGTCCAGCATTCTATGTAGAACAGGTTCTTTGCCATGTAGCTGTACAGGTAATCCTCGGTTTCTACCTTGCGCTCGTTGTTCCAGTTGGCCTCGTCGTTCACCTTGACCGGCAACCCCGCCCGCAGGCGTTCCCTTACTTCGGGAACGCTAAGCATGTTGCCTTTGTCGTCTGTTACCCAGGCATTGTTCGTGGGGTCTATCCAGAGCCATTTGCCGAGAGTTTCGGAGTAAACGGCGTTTATCACGTGGCAGTCGCTGAAAAACCGTTTGGGCAGGCATGTTATGATGCGCGACTTTATCCCCATGGCGAGGTAGCATTCGTTCAGAACGGTTGCCATTCCCCGGCAGTTAAGGCTGTGCGCCCCGTCCTTGCAGGCCGAGCCGTAGTTGATTGCGTTGCGGTCGCCACGGGGGTTGGCCTGCGTGCCGTCGTGACGTATTTTGTCGTGAATGTACGTTAGAATTTTGCGTATCTTCGTCAGTTCGTCGCAGTTTCCCGCCACGCTGTCCAGTTTGAAGTATTCCCTTACCCGCACGAGGTCTTTGTCGTCCTTGTCGAGGTAGGTTATCACGGGCAGGCCGCTTGCGTCCGTTGTTTCAGAATAAGCGGGCGCGTTTCTGAGTATCTTTATGTAATCGCTTGCCTCTTTAATTTTTGCAAGAATTGTTTGGAAGCCTTTTTCGTTCCTGATGTTGTCCAAGTCTTTGTCTTCCATTACGCTTTTGTACGTCAACTCGAAGTTGCCGTCGTCATACGCTTCGGCAAAGCTCCGTATCGCCTCGTCCTTCTTGCCTTCTATCGATTGTATGCACGCCAGGTCGTAATAGGATTTGTGCTTAAAATAGCCAAACGGTTCGGACAACAGGGAATCCATGCTACAGAACAACGCGATTTGCTTTCTCAATATATCCTCGCACGCCTTATAATCATCTGTTTTGCGCGCATGTCTGAAAAGGTTGGTAAGTTCTTCGTTCTTGCTCAGGAAGTCCGCCTCGGCTGCACTCTGTGCCGAAACGCCGACAGGTATGAACATGAAAAACATGAATGCAAATTTAGATAGTTTCATTAGTAATTCATTTTAAACCCTAAAAACGGGGGCGAAAATACACAAATTAGATAATTGCACAAAAGGTAGCCCCGTTTTTGTATATACTTGCGGCACTCCTTGCGCCCTTTACAATAACGGGCAGCGGAGCAAGCTAAACCATAGCATAAAAACGGGCATTTCGGGCGCGGAAAATGAAAACTGGTTTTCAGCGCGTTTGCCCCACGTCGGAGCAAAGAAAAAATATGTCTGACATAATTCGAAATATGTCAGACATATTTTAAAATACAAGG
>ERZ826146.364-NODE-364-length-54482-cov-14.215224_pt1 | contig 54482 bp, 46 predicted proteins | sample MGYA00519857_ERZ826146 | MGnify/ENA primary metagenome ERZ826146 (study PRJEB31778, sample SAMEA3449222) | human gut metagenome | biome: human gut; feature: human-associated habitat; material: faeces | place: United Kingdom | collected 2010/2012 ...
AAACGTTTAAAACTCAGTCGTTTGTGTGTCTTATCGCCAACACCCTTGCGGGGTATGGGTGTGGGTAAGGAAAGAGGGAGCTCGAGGGAGAAAACCTAAGGGACAGGGTTAGGGGCTGCAAGTCCCTTATCCTGTTCCCTTTGGTTCTCTCCCTCGATAATAGTAGCAACGTTATCACATAGAATAGCGAACCCGAGAAGTGCTACCCGACAAACAGCACTATCGGTAGCCTGCTATCATAGCAAAAACATCGAACAATATAATAGAAGCATACGAATAACATACTTTTTCTACAAACAAAACCGACCTCACCGTTTCATACAGTGAGGTCGCTTTTATATTCCGTTATTCCTACCTATTCTCCCTTAGCCCTTTCAAGCACATCTATCACCTTATCAAGTGACGGTGCAACCGCATACACGGCATTAAGCTGTTCCTCCTCAGGCTGAGTAAGGTCGGGCACCATTACGGTGACACAGCCTGCACTGCTTGCGGACTTCACGCCGTTGGGGCTGTCCTCAAGCGCCATACACTGTGACGGCTCAAGTCCGAGTCTTTCGCAGGCGTAAAGATAAATGTCGGGGCATGGCTTGCCGTTTTCAAGCATATTGCCGCAGATTATCGTTTCAAACTTGTCGTACACGCCTATCTTCTTAAGATACTCCTCCGCACGTTCTATATTGGTAGCGGTAGCGACCGCAGTCCTGTAGCCGTGTGTTGTCAGATAGTCAAGCAGAGTGTCAAGTCCCTGCTTTTTCTCTATGCCGTGTACATCCGTGTATTCCTTCATCAGCTTTACACGCAGGTCGTGTATTGCCATATAGTCGCAGTCCTCGCCGAACCACTCCTTAAGCTTCGGTATTGCGAACTTTCTTGAAAATGACCTCAGTGCAAGCGCGTGCTTACGCTCCATAGGAAAGCCGAGCTTGTTTGCCGCTTCGCACCAGTATTTTACAAGAAGCTTCTCGGTATCGAGCATAAGCCCGTCCATATCGAATATTACTGCTTTTATCTCCATAGGTACTCCTTTATTCAGGTATAGAAAAGTCGTTTTTGATATAGAAACTTCTCCAACCCTAACCCCAAACCCCTTCCCCCGGGGAAGGGGCTGTATTATTGGGGCTACCGCCCCTAATCCCTGTCGGGGGCTTTGCCCCTGCGACCCCTTTTATAGCGAAATGCTACTCCTTATATCTTCGTCATCTTGGCAAACTTTGCGGCTACCTTTTTAGTGCCCTTATCGTCAAAAGCTATCTCCAACAGCCAGTCGCCGCCCATAGCCTTTGCCGAAAGTATCGTACCGTCACCGAATACTCCGTGATGAACACGCTCACCCGGTGCATAGCTTACATTCTCGGTGCGCTTTTCTATCTCACGCTGCTTTGTGCGGTAGGATTGCTGTTGCTGCTGAAGATAACCGATGTGCGGCTTCATCTGCTCGGCGCTCCTTGCCGCAGCCGATGCGGTTATAGCCGAATGATCGTCATAAGCCATATACTGTGACGGGATCTCCACCACAAAGCGCGAAACCTTGTTTCTCATTGTCTGACCATACAGCATACGCTGTTTTGCGCAGGTAAAGTAAAGATGGCGCTTTGCCCTGGTTATAGCAACATAGGCAAGTCTTCTCTCCTCCTCTATCTCCATAGGGTCAAACTGTGCGCGGTATCCGGGAAAAATATTTTCCTCCGCACCTACAACAAACACGGTGTCAAACTCCAGTCCCTTTGCCGAGTGCATTGTCATAAGTACCGTCTTATCGTCATCGGCTTCATAGCTGTCCATATCAGAAACAAGCGCTACCTGCTCCAGAAATTCCGACAATCCCGCGCCCTCGTTTTCCCTCGCGAAGGTTATCATATTCGACTTTAATTCGTTGATATTTTCAAGTCGTACCTCGCCCTCAAGACCTTGTCTTTGCATAGCCTCTCTGTAGCCGAAACGATCAAGTATATCGTCAATAAGACTTCCGTCCGAAATATCATCGGTGTGCTGTGACAGCTCATAGAACGCCTCGCCAAGCGGCACAAGCACCTTTGCCTTTCTTGACAGTGAAGGCAGGCTGTCGCTTTCGCACATTGCCTGTACATAGGATATTCCCATACCCGATACTATGCGGTTGAGCTCGTCAAGTGTCGCCGCGCCTATTCCTCTTACAGGCTCATTTACAATTCTTCCGAAACGAACCTCATCATAGTTATTGTTGAGAACGCACAGATACGCGATCATATCCTTGATCTCCTTACGCTCATAGAAGCGCACGCCGCCGATTATCTTATACGGTATGCCGCTCTTTGCAAGCGTGGTTTCGACTGTTCTCGACTGGGCGTTGTTACGGTAAAGAATAACGTGGTCGGCGTACTTCTTGCCCTGCTTTACTCCGTCAAGGATACGCTCCGTTATGAACATAGCCTCCTCCTGCTCGGTCGAGAAACGATCCATTCTTATCTTATCGCCGTCACCGAGATCAGACCACAGGTTCTTGTCCTTGTGCTGAGTGTTGTTTGCAATGACCGCGTTTGCCGCTTTGAGTATGGTCGCAGTCGAACGGTAGTTCTGTTCAAGCTTTATGACCTCAGCGCCGAACTCCTCTTCAAACGAGAGGATATTCTCGATGGTAGCGCCTCTGAAGCGGTAGATACTCTGATCCTCATCACCAACGACGCACAGGTTTCCGCTGCCCTCGGCAAGCAGTGATACAAGCTTGTACTGTGCCGCATTGGTATCCTGATACTCGTCCACCATTATGTATTTAAACCTGTTCTGCCAGTGTGAAAGTACATCCGGGCACTGTGCAAACAGTCTTACAGTCAGCATTATAATATCGTCAAAGTCAAGCGCATTCGCCACCGCAAGCCTTGCCTGATAATCGGTATAGATAGTCTTTGCGGTAGAAAGCTGATAATCGTCATTTCCGTTCTTGCCTTTTGTGCTGAACTTATCGGGAGTTATGAGCTTGTCCTTTGAGCGTGAAATTATATTCTGTATTGACTTCGGGGTCACAGCCTTGTCGGATATATTGCGCTCCTTCATCACCGTCTTGATGACCTTAAGCTGGTCGTCAGTGTCATATATCGTGAAATTCGATTTATAACCCATTCCGAGCTCTTCTATGTCCTGACGCAGTATTCTCACGCAGGCGCTGTGGAACGTTGCCGCCCATATGCCGTCAACGTCTGCGCCCATATTTTCAAGACGTTCCTTAAGCTCTGCCGCCGCCTTGTTCGTAAAGGTCACCGCAAGTATGTTCCACGGCTTTATCCTATCCTCGCCGAAAATCTCCGACAGCCGTTCAGCCGCGTCAAAGTTGTTTATTTCGCCCGCCAGAAAGCTCTGTGCATACGCTGTATCTTCGTCCGACAGTTCTCTTACCGTGTCACGGTTATACGCGTTACCGAAAAGGAGCATATTCGCTATACGGTTACAAAGCACGGTAGTTTTTCCGCTTCCTGCACCCGCAACTATAAGCACTGCCCCGTTTATGCGGAACACCGCCTTTTTCTGCATATCGTTTGTACGGCTGAAATACTTGTTCAGCACCTGCTTTTTGAGTGTTAAATAGTCCATAATTACCCCTTTATCTTAATGCCGCTTAAACGGCAACAACGGGGAGGGTATTCCCCTCCCCTGAAATTAAATGAATAATGAATAATGAACAGTGAATAATTGAGGTGTGCCCTGCGGGCACGTTTAATTCATTATTCGTTTACCGGCTTATCCGATAGGCTGTCAGTTGCTTTTTGATGTACTGTCGCTCTTGTCACTCTTGCTTTCTGTGCTGTTTGCACTGCTGTCAAGATTTACGAAAGGATTTACACCGTCACCGATTATCTGAGGTAACTGACCGTTCCAGTTGTTTATCTTCATATAATCAATGTAGTTGGGGCTTGTTTCAAGCTGTTTCTGTACAGCCTGGATAGCGTAAGCCTGTGCGTCCGCTTCAAGCTTTGTGCTGTCTGCCTTTGCCTGGGCGGCGATAACGACCTGCTTTGCCTCTTCCTCTTTTTCCTTTGTCTTGTTCTCCATCTTGAGAGCGTCCTGTGCGGCTATGACCTTAGCCTGGATAGATGTTTCAAACGCTTCGTCAAACGCAAGGTTTTCTATCGCAAAAGAAACAACTATAATACCGCTCGGAGCAAGCGTATTTGTAAGCTCCTGCTGTATAGTCTGCTGAACATTGGCTCTTGACTGTACAAGCTCCTCTGCCTTGACTTTACCTATCTCATTCTTCGATATCTTGGCAACATTCTGAACAAGAAGCTTTGACTCAACATTATCAATACCGACATTTCTTATTATATCGGACAGCTTTGCACTGTCATATCTGTAGTTGAGCTTGAGCTGTAACGACTCTACCGTCTGCGTATCGCTTGTATAAGCATCGTCCGTTACCGAATAGATCTGTTCTCTCGTATCCACCTGTCTTATTTCTTCAATAAACGGTATACAGAAGTTAAGACCGGGTGCAAGATTGTCCTGCGTTATCTTTCCAAATGTGTACTTGACACCGATAAAGCCTTCGTTTACTATCGAGAAGCAGTTGAATATAACAATGACAAGAACTACGGCTATGACAGCGATAACCGCTATCTTGCCTGCCTTCTTACCGTTAAATCCGTTGCTGTCCGATGTACCTGAGCTTGTGCTGAATTTCATTTCTGCCATAATTTTGCCTTTCTTTTTGTCGGGTTTATGTTACATTCACAGAATAACACAAGGTTATTAACTGCACTTAAACATCGAGTGCGGAATATTTATCGTTGATTTTAACCTTAGCCTCGGGTGCGACAATGCTTTCCTCTGTCGGGAGCTTCTTCTCACGCAGCTGTCTGAATGCCTGGGTAAGCATAAGCTTGATACGGTTGACCTGGTTTACCTCCGATGCGCCGGGGTCATAGTCAACGGCTATGATATTCGACTCGGGATTTTGTCTGCGCAGCTCTCCGATAATGCCCTTGCCGGTAACGTGGTTCGGCAGGCAGGCAAACGGCTGCATACAGATTATATTGTTTACGCCGCTGTGGATAAGCTCGATCATCTCTGCTGATAAGAACCAGCCCTCACCTGCTATGTTACCTGTCGATACAACGCCCTTGACAAGCTTTCTCATATCGCTTATCTTCATAAACGAGCCGAACTTCGTGCCCTCAATAGCACCCTTGTACGACTTCTGCATAAACTCGATCAGCTTTATCGCCATATTGCTCAGCTTATATCTTGCGCCGGAAACGGTAAGCAGCTCGTGACGTGAATTTGCGTGGTCGCAGATAAAGTAGATGAATCCCATAAGGTCGGGTACTACAGCCTCTGCGCCCTCAGCCTCGACAAGCTCTACAACGTTGTTGTTTGCGGCAGGGTGGTATTTTACGAGTATCTCGCCGACAATACCGACACGGGGCTTTTCAATGTCGAGCGTGGGTATAGAATCAAAATCGGCAACGATAGCCTTTACATTCTTGTTGAAACGTGCAAGCGACAGGCTCTTTATCTCACCTTTCAGCTTTTCGTTCCACTTCTCATACATCTTGTTCGTTGCGCCCTTTTCAGCCTCATAAGGACGTACACGGTAAACACAGCGGCTGAGCAGATCGCCGTAAATAACCGATATGAACGCGCGGTAAACGAGCGGAAGTGTCAGTGTAAAGCCGGGATTTTTCTCCATTCCTACAACGTTAAGCGAGATCAGCGGGACATTGTCAAGACCTGCGTCCTTGAGCGCCTTTTTCAGCATACCGACATAGTTTGTAGCACGACACGCGCCGCCCGTCTGAGTTATCAGTACAGCTACCTTATCCTTGTCGTACTTGCCGTGATTGAGCGCATAAAGGAGCTGACCTATAGTGATGATAGCGGGATAGCAAGCGTCATTGTTGACGTACTTCAGTCCCTCGTCTACTACTTCCTTTGAATAGTTCTTCTGTATCTCAACATTGTATCCCGAATAGCGGAATGCCTGTTCAAGCAGTTCGAAATGATACGGCGACATCTGCGGAGCTATGATCGTATAGTCCTTCTTCATTTCCTTTGTGAACAGAGGCTGACGGATATAGCCCTTGTACTTCGGTACGGGCTTTATGCCGTTTCTTTCACGCTCCTCCATTACGGATATCAGCGAACGCAGTCTTATTCTTGCCGCGCCGAGGTTGTTTACCTCGTCTATTTTGAGTACGGTGTACATTCTGCCGTAGCCCTGGAGAATTTCCTGTACCTCGTCTGTTGTGATAGCGTCAAGTCCGCAGCCGAATGAGTTGAGCTGTACAAGCTCAAGCTCGGGGGTCTGACCTACAAGTGTAGCCGCCGCATAAAGTCTTGTGTGGTACATCCACTGGTCTACTACACGGATAGGACGTACTACAGTGCCAAGATGCGCTACACTATCCTCTGTAAGCACCGCAAAGCCGTAACCGTTTATCATCTCAGGTATACCATGGTTTATTTCAGGGTCTACATGATAAGGTCTGCCCGCAAGGACAATACCCTTCTTGCCCTTTTCCTTGAGCATTCTGAGCACTTCTTCGCCCTTTGAACGTATATCGTCCTTGAAGCGTCTGTCCTCCTCATAGGCGGCTTTGAGCGCAACGCCTATTTCCGCACCGCCTATGCCGAGCGGCATAAACTCCTCGATAAGACGTTCAAGCATTCTGTCCTCGTCATATATAGGTAAAAACGGGTTCATAAATGTTACATCGTCTGCACGAAGCTCGGGTACGGAGTTCTTTATGACCTCGCTGTATGTCGCAACAACGGGGCAGTTATAGTGGTTATCTCCACCGCCGCCGTTATCCATTTCATAGGGCAGTGCGGGGTAGAATATGAACTTCACGCCATCGTCCAGAAGCGACATTATATGACCGTGAGAGAGCTTTGCGGGATAACATACCGACTCAGATGGCATCGTTTCGATACCTCTGTCATATATCTCACGGCTTGATTTAGGCGACAGCTTCACACTGTAGCCGAGTTTTGTGAACAGTGTGAACCAGAACGGATAGTTCTCGTAAAGTCCGAGTACACGCGGGATACCGACAACACCTCTGGGTGCTGTTTCGGGGTCGAGCGGCTCATAGTCGAACAATCTCTTGTACTTGTAGTCAAAGAGGTTAGGTAAAAGCTCCTTGCTTTTGCTTCCGAGCCCTGCACCGCGCTCACAGCGGTTGTTCGTTATGTATCTTGTTCCGTCCGCAAACTTACTGATAGTAAGCAGGCAGTTGTTTGAACATCTGCCGCAACGTGCAGTGGTTTTCTGAATAGTAAAGTTTTCGAGCTTTTCAAGCGGGGCTAACGTACTGCCCTTGCCGTCGTCACGGGACAGAGCGACAAGCGCACTTCCGTATGCGCCCATAAGACCTGCCTTATCCGGACGTACTACCTCACGTCCGCAGGTAAGCTCAAATGCGCGCAGTACCGAGTTATTAAGGAACGTACCGCCCTGTACTATTATCTTTTCACCCATCTGCTTTGGGTCGCGTATCTTGATAACCTTGAAAAGAGCGTTCTTAACTACAGAATAGGAAAGTCCTGCGGATATATCCGCAACGCTTGCGCCCTCCTTCTGAGCCTGCTTTACACGGCTGTTCATAAATACTGTACAGCGAGAACCGAGGTCAACCGGGCTTTTTGCGGAAAGACCTATCTGTGCAAATTCTTCAGGCTGCATACCGAGCGCATTTGCAAAGTTCTGTATGAATGAGCCGCAACCCGAGGAGCACGCCTCGTTAAGAAGTATGCTCTCTATTTCCCCGTCCTTTACACGCATACATTTCATATCCTGACCGCCTATGTCAAGGATAAACTCAACGCCGGGGAGTATCTTCTCAGCGGCTTTGTAGTGCGCCATTGTTTCGATCTCGCCGAAATCCACGCCGAGAGCCGCCTTGATAAGGTGCTCGCCATAGCCTGTGGCGGTCGACTTTGCTATATATGCCTTTTCAGGCATTTTTGAATATATGTCCTTTACTATCTCAATTACGGATTTGAGCGGATCGCCCATATTGTTTCCGTAGTGTGAATAAAGTATATCGCCGTCTTTATTGATAAGAGTAGCTTTTGTTGTGGTAGAGCCTGCGTCTATGCCGAGATAGCACGGTCCTTCGGCTTCGGACAGCTCTTTTACGGGAATAACAGCCTTTGCGTGTCTGTCATAGAACTCCTTAAGCTCCTGCTCGTCCTTGAACAGGGGTGCAAGTCTTTCTACCTCGTGTACCTCTACTGTAGCAAGCGCCTTAAGATCGTCCCTCAGCTTGTCCACAGAAAGCTCCTCGCGGTTTTCCGCAAGGGAAGCGCCCATGGCAACGAAAAGGTTTGCATCGGGCGGGAATATGATATGCTCATCATCAAGCTGTAATGTTTCGATGAAACGCTTTCTGAGCTCGGAAAGATAGTGAAGCGGTCCGCCGAGAAAAGCAACGTGTCCTCTTATCGGCTTACCGCAGGCAAGCCCGCTTATCGTCTGGTTTACGACCGACTGGAATATTGATGCGGCAACATCGCTCTTTTTAGCGCCGTCATTTAAAAGAGGCTGTATATCCGACTTTGCGAAAACGCCGCAGCGCGACGCTATTGGGTATATAGTCGTGTAGTCCTTTGCAAGCTCGTTTATTCCCGTAATATCCGTATTCAGAAGCGAAGCCATCTGGTCGATGAACGCGCCTGTACCGCCTGCGCAAGAGCCGTTCATACGCTGCTCGATACCGCCTGTGAGATATGTAATCTTTGCGTCCTCGCCGCCAAGCTCGATAGCTACATCCGTCTGAGGTATAAATGTCTGTATTGCCGTTGTTCCTGCGGAAACCTCCTGTACAAAGGGTATTCCGAGCCAGTGCGACACCGAGATGCCGCCCGAGCCTGTTACCGCAACGGTCACATTCTTCTCGTCTATGGTTTCAAGACATCCGCCGAGAACCTCTGCTATTGTCTTTTTTATATCCGAATAATGCCTTTGATAATTCTTGTATACGGCATTATTCTCATCGTCCAGCACCGCAATTTTAACGGTAGTTGAACCTACGTCAAGTCCTATATGCAACATCTGTTCTTTTCCTTCCGGGAATTTATACGGCTATATGCCGATTTTTACTGTAATTCTGTCACGTTCCGATTAACGTAATATTAACTTTTCGGGAACGTTACACATTCAAAATTATACACTATTTACGCAGGAATTTCAAGATGTATCACAGAAATTATATTAAATAAGTATCGAAAGAGCCGATTTCGGTATTGACATTCCGACGAATAAGACGTATAATAAATATAGAAAATATCCTATATAAATTCAAAAAGCGGTGATAGATATAGAAGAAAAAGAAGAATTTGTAATCATCTTTTACAAGAAGGACGACGGTTCAGAGCCGGCTAAAGAATTTCTTGACGGACTTGACAATAAAATGAGGGCAAAAGTCAGCACCGATATAACAAGAGTTCTGTATTTTTTTGTTTCGGGTCGGAAAGCTATACTTACACACGGGTTTGTCAAGAAAACACAGAAAACACCGCAGTCGGAAATAGAAAAAGCCGAGAATTACAGAAGAGATTATCTGAGCAAAAACAAATCATAGCGCGAGGAGGAACAGATATGGCTACCAATTTCAACGATTATCTTAACGAACAGCTCAAAGACGAATGCTTCAAAACGGAATATGACGCTCTTGAGCCTGAATATGCGCTCATAAGGGCGATTATAGACGCAAGAAAATCAAAAGGCATAACACAAAAAACCTTATCGGAAAAGACGGGAATAGCTCAGGGCGACATAAGCAAGCTGGAAAACGGAAATTCCAACCCTTCGCTCAGAACGCTGTGCAGGCTTGCCGCAGGAATGGATATGAAGTTAAAAATAGAATTTGTTCCGAAATAAAAGATACAGCCTCCGCAAAGAAAAACGGAGGCTGTATCTGTATTATTAGATTATTATACACTATTTACGCAGGAATTACAAGATGTATCACAGAAATTATATTAAATAAGTGTAGTTCTGCCCGCATTTTCTGAATTTTGAGTAAAATTGCCGTAAAACACCCTTATTATTTGGCTAGTTTTAAGTACCGTTATTTCTTGACTTTTGGAGTTACAGCGGATATAATGATATTGTGTATATCTGTGTCGATATCGCGACACAGCGATTACAGAAAGAAAGGAAACTTAACGCAAATGGCAAAGATGAATCCGGGCTTTTTAAATCTTAAGAAAAGCTATCTTTTTATTGAAATAGGCAAGAGAGTAAGAGAGTATACAGCCGCCCACCCCGATAACAAGATCATAAAGATGGGTATAGGCGATGTTACACAGCCTTTAGCTCCCGTTGTAGTCGAGGCTATGAAGAAGGCCGCTGACGAAATGGGCGTAAAGGAAACATTCAGAGGTTATGAGGACAGCGGAAAGGGCTACGACTTCTTAAGAGAGGCTGTTGCAGGATACTACAAGAGCTTCGGCGTGACCGTTTCTCCCGAAGAGGTGCTGATAAGCGACGGCGCAAAGAGCGACTGCGGCAACATCGGCGACATCTTCAGCGAAGACGAGGACGTTGTTGTAACAGATCCCGCATACCCCGTATATGTTGACTCAAACGTAATGGGCGGAAGAGAAGTTCACTATGTAAACTCCACGGAAGAAAACGGCTTTGCCGCTATGCCCGACGAATCTATGAAACCCGGTCTTATCTATCTTTGCTCACCCAACAACCCCACAGGCTCGGTATATACAAAGGAACAGCTCAAGGTATGGGTCGACTTTGCCATAAAAAACAGATCCGTTATCATTTTCGATGCGGCTTACGAAGCTTTCATCTCCGATGAAACACTTCCCCGCTCGATTTTCCAGATAGAAGGAGCAAGAAAGTGCGCTATAGAGATATGCTCACTTTCCAAGACAGCAGGCTTTACCGGTACAAGATGCGGTTATACCGTTATCCCCGAAGAGCTTATGCTTGAAACTCCCACCGGCGAAGAGATAAGCTTTATGCAGTTATGGTGCAGAAGACAGGGAAGCAAGTTCAACGGCGTTTCATATCCCGTTCAGCGTGCCGCAGAGGCTGTATTCACAGAAGAGGGCTACAAGCAGACAAGAGCTACTATAGCTTACTATATGCAAAACGCAAAGGTTATGAGCGAAACCTTCGACGAGCTTGGCGTAAAGTATACAGGCGGCAAGAACAGCCCTTATATCTGGTTCAAGTGCCCCGACGGAATGGACAGCTGGACATTCTTCGACAAGCTTTTAAACGAAGCTGAGGTTGTCGGCACTCCCGGTGCAGGCTTCGGCAAGAACGGCGACGGCTGGTTCAGACTCACTGCATTCGGCACTCACGAAAACACAGCTGAAGCTATGCAGAGAGTAAAGAAGCTTCTTTCAAAGTAAATGTTCGGAATGTCAGGCAACACCTCAAAACCGGTAAAGGTACTGTCATATACGCTCGCCGTTATCGGCATTGCTGTGCTTGTGATGTTCATAATACCGCTATTCAGCGGAACGCTTAACACAGGCTCTTATTTCGGGTTTGTGATAGGCGGCGTAACTGTGCTTCTCGGTATATTCACCCCGAAGCTGTTAAATAACGACAAAAAAGCGGTAAGATATATCTTCCGTGCCGTGCTCATCTTATATGGCGTGCTTGTGGTATATGCGATAACGCTCTCGGCTTTTATGGTCGCAAATATGAACGACGCACCCGAAAAAGACGGCTCACGCACGGTAATAGTGCTTGGCTGTCAGGTAAGACGTGACGGCCCGAGCCTTATGCTAAGTCGCCGTATCGATGCGGCTTACAATTATATGTCGGCTGATACAAAAGCTGATTGTATCGTTTCGGGCGGAAAGGGCAGCAACGAGCATATCAGCGAGGCTGATGCGATGTATGAGGCGCTCGTAAATGACGGCATATCGGGAGATCGTATCACAAAAGAGGACAAGTCTTCAAGCACCTACGAAAACCTGCTGTTTTCAAAGCAGATCCTTGAAGACAGCGGCAAACCGCTCAGAATAGCGATCGTGACAGACGGCTTTCACCAGTGGAGAGCAAGATTACAAGCCGAAAGTCTGGGCTATGACGTTAAATGCGTCAGCGCCGCTACACCGTGGTATCTTGTTCCTGTTTACTGGGTGCGGGAATGGTTCGCGCTGAGCTATCTGTTTGTATTCGGTGCTTAACAATGGGTAAATATATTTTTATGATATAAATTTCAGAGGTCAGGAAGGAAAATAAATATGGAAAAAGACGTTTCAAAAGCAAAGGTTCTTGTATGTGATGACTCAATGATGGTCAGAAACAAGATGAAGAAGCTTCTTACCGCATACGGCTTCACACAGATTTACGAAGCCAATGACGGTGCTCAGGCAGTTGAAAAGTTTGCGGACATTATTCCCGATATCACATTTATGGATATCGTAATGCCGGAACTTTCCGGGGTTGAAGCACTTAAGCTTATCAAAACAAATTCCCCCGATGCAGTTGTAATAATGGCAACATCGGTAGGTACGGTCGGAAACCTCTCTGAAGCTATAAAACTCGGTGCAAACGACTTTTTACAGAAACCCGTTGACGAAGAACAGCTTGATAAGCTCCTCGACAACTATTTCAAAAAGGAGGCTTAAGCAATGTTCACACAGTTTTTCGGTAGCTATCTTTTAAACAAGAAGATCGTTTCAGCCGCTAATCTGCGCGTAGCCCTCGAAAAGAAGGACACAACAAGAGTAAAGCTGGGCGTACTTGCCATCAATGCGGGCTATATGACGGCAAAACAGGTCGATGCCATACATAAGAAGCAGGCGACAGTTGATAAGAGGATCGGCGATATTGCCGTTGATATGGGCTATCTTACAGAGGCTCAGGTTGAAGAGCTTCTTTCAAGTCAGAAGACAGGTTGCCTTTTACTCGGACAGGCGCTCGTAGATATGGGTTGCCTTACGAATGAAGAATTTGAAACGGTACTTAAGGATTACAAGAGCGAAAACGGACTTACAGACAAGGACTTCAGCAATGAGGATAATGAAAAAACAGAAAACGTTATCTCATCTTTCTTTGCTATAGAAGGCGAATACAAGGATTATTGCTCGGAGTATGTAAACGTTCTGTTCAAGAATCTTATACGTTTTGTAGGCGATGATTTTACCCCCTTACAGTCAGCCGTTACAGACAGCAACGATACGGCGGTCATACAGGAGCTTTGCGGCGATTTCAACGCAGTATCGGCCATAACAGCCGACAACAAGACTGCCACAGTATTTGCAAGCCGTTTTGCAGAAGAAGAAATAACCGATATGGACTATGCGAAGGACGCTATCAGCGAATTTTTAAACCTCAGCAACGGTCTTTATAACGTCAATATTTCCGAAACGACCGGCAAGGAAATAGGTCTTAATCCTCAGGAAGCCGCTACAGCAGATGCCGTGAACGGTATAAAATCAAAGTTCACGCTTACAATACCTGTAGAATTTACTTTCGGTACGGTAGTATTCACACTGGCAGTAATATAATCTTATATAAAGCGGACCCCCGTATAAGACGAAAGCCTTATTCACGGGGATAAGTCTGCGTGTTTTGAGTAAAGAAGCTGTAACAAAGCGGTAAATACACCGTTACAAAAATGTAACGTTAGCGTAAATACCGCTGTACAGTCAAAATGAAGAGCAGAAGAAAAAGTCTTGCCGCATTTCCGACGGCAAGAAAACAAATCAAAAGAAGACAAGTCTGGAAAGGAAAACTATGAATATTTTCGGCATTCTGACTATGGTCGGAGGACTTGCTATGTTCCTGTTCGGCATGAACGCCATGGGACAGGGACTTGAAAAGCTTTCGGGAAGCCGCCTTGAGCGTATTCTTGAAAAAATGACCTCCAATCCGTTCAAAGCCATCATGCTCGGAGCTTTAGTCACAGCAGTAATCCAGTCGTCATCGGCGACCACGGTAATGGTAGTCGGTTTTGTAAACTCGGGTATTATGAAGCTGTCGCAGGCTATCGGTGTTATTATGGGTGCCAATATAGGTACTACGATGACCTCGTGGCTGTTGTCGCTGACAGGAATACAGGGTGACAGCGTATTTATGCAGCTGCTAAAGCCTACATCTTTCACGCCTATACTGGCAATAATCGGCATTTTCTTTATAATGATGTCAAAATCCAGCAAGAAAAAGGATATAGGTACTATCCTTATGGGTTTTGCGATACTTATGTTCGGTATGGAAACGATGAGTTCCGCCGTTGCGCCGCTGGCTGACAACGAACAGTTCAAGAGCATTCTCACTATGTTCTCAAATCCCGTGCTTGGCGTTGTCGCAGGTGCTGTGCTTACAGCCGTTATTCAGAGCTCATCGGCATCGGTCGGTATCCTACAGGCTATGTGTGCAACCGGAGCGGTAACTTACAGCACAGCGCTCCCGATAATTATGGGTCAAAACATAGGTACTTGCGTCACCGCTCTGCTTTCCGCGATCGGCGCAAACAAGAACGCAAAGCGTGCCGCACTTGTTCACCTTTACTTCAACCTCATCGGCACTATAGTATTTATGATACTGTTCTATATCATAAACGCTATATTCCCCTTTGAGTTCTTTGAGCAGTCTGCAAACCAGGCAGGCATAGCGATAATGCACAGTGTGTTCAACATATTCGCAACGATAATCTGGCTACCGTTTATGAAGCTGCTCGAAAAGCTCGCATATATCTCAGTGCGTGACAAGAAGGACGATAATGCTCCGAAAAACGAGTTCCAGATACTTGACCCCCGTTTCCTTGCAACTCCCTCAGTTGCTCTGGAGCAGTGCAAGTCAATAGCTGTCAGAATGGCAGACTGTGCAAGAGATACATTGAAGCTCTCAATGGGTCTTATATCCAAATATAACGATCGCGATGTCGAAATAGTAAACGAGAACGAGGAAAAAGTCGATGTCTATGAGGACAAGCTCGGCAGTTACCTGTTACAGCTGGGTTCCAAGAACCTTACCCCCGGCGACAGCCAGACGGTAAATATGCTCCTACACTGCATAAGCGACTTTGAGCGTATATCGGATCACGCTGTCAATATTAGTGAATGTGCAAAGGAAATGCATACGAAGGGCCTTTCATTCTCTAAAAAGGCTATTGAGGAAATACACATTTTCAACGGTGCTTTAAACGAAATACTCGATACCGCCATTACGGCGTTCGAGCATGGAGATATTGAGCAGGCAAAATCGGTAGAACCGCTTGAAGAGGTGATCGATAACCTGCGTACCGAGATTAGAAACAGACACGTCAAGCGTCTGCGTAAAGGCAAATGCACCATTGAAATGGGCTTTGTGCTGACCGACCTTATCACGAATTACGAAAGAGTGGCAGACCACTGCTCCAACATCGCCGTCTGTATGATACAGATACACGACAACAGCTTTGACACACACAGCTATATAAGCGATCTCAAGGCTACAAACAACGAGGAGTTCCGCAGAAAGTTCACTGTTTTCAGTGAGAAGTATATGCTCCCCGATGCAAAGAAAACAGATTAAAATTTACCGCCGTGATTTTCCACGGCGGTTTTTCATATCATCACCCGACTTTTAATTGACAAACAGACGGTATTTGTGTTATATTAGACTTGATGTAAGCTCAGCCCTATTTCAGAAAGGTTAAACTATGGAAAGACGCGATAAAATAAATTACTACCTTGACATAGCCGAAACGGTATGCGAGCGCGGCACCTGTCTGCGCAGGAATTTCGGTGCAATAATAGTACACAACGATGAGATAATCGCCACGGGATATAACGGTGCGCCGAGAGGTCTTAAAAACTGTTCAGACCTTGGTATATGCACCCGTGAAAAGCTTAATGTTCCGAAAGGTCAGCGCTATGAGCTTTGCCGCTCGGTTCACGCAGAAGCAAACTGTATAATCAGTGCTTCAAGGACGGATATGATAGGCGCTTCGCTGTTTCTTGCCTGTCACGATATGACCTCAGGCGGCACGCTCTGCGGAGAGGTTGAGCCTTGCTCAATGTGCAAGCGCCTTATAATAAATGCAGGAATAAAGGATGTATTTATCCGCACCTCAGCAAACGAATACAAGGTCATCAATGTTGAAAGCTGGATAGAAAATGACCCCAGCCTTGACGGCTCGGGCGGATATTAAGAGGTGATTTTACGCTCACAAAAAAGACAAAGAAAAGAATAGCTATAGGTTGTGCCGCAGGCGTTGCAGGAGCGGCTCTTGCCGCTTTAGGACTTGTCGCCTGTGATATGCGGCTGCAGACAACGACCTACGAGATAAAAAGCGGGAAGGTATCATCGCCTGTACGCATTGCATTTGTTTCGGATCTGCACAACAGTCTTTTCGGGGAAAATCAGTCGGAGCTTAAAAATGCGATAGATGGTGCAAAACCCGATATAGTCGTATTCGGCGGAGATCTTGCGGATAAAACGCAGGACTATCTGCCCGAAAACTCATATATACTTGTAAAATATCTTGTAAAGCGTTATCCGTGCTTCTACACTATCGGAAACCACGAAAATGCAAGAGGTGACAGTGCAAGGATAAAACAGCAGATGTCCGATTTTGGTGTTAACGTGCTTGAAGGAAACGGCACAGTTATTGATATCAAAGATAATGAGCTTGAGCTCTGCGGAATATACGATGCCCACACCTATGATGAAATAAACGGCGAGCTTGTAAATCAGCTTGATGCCGTGACTTCGGAAAAAGACAGCAAGCGTATAAGGGTGCTTATTGCTCACTTCCCCGAACAGATAGACGAATATTTAAAGGGCAACTTTGATATAGTTCTGTCGGGACACGCTCACGGCGGTCAGTGGAGGATACCCGGACTTATTGACGGCGTTTTTGCTCCCGGTCAGGGAGTATTCCCGAAATACACGGCAGGCGTTTATATGCACGGTGACACCGCCCATGTTGTAAGCCGCGGGCTGTGGAAGCCGTCAACGCTTATCGCGATACCGAGGGTGTTCAACCGACCGGAGCTGGTGTTTGTTGATATTAAAAAATAGCATAAAAAAACGGATACTCTTTCCAGAGTGTCCGTTTTTTATGTCAATAGAGTATCTTGGCGCTTTTTATCAATCTCCGCCCTCGGCAGTACCGTTATATATCTTCACCAGCTTTTCGCCGATTTTCTTTATATCCATATTTTCAACAGCCTTGCGACCATTTTCTCGCAGTGACGGAAGCTTGCCCTCGTTGATCTCCTTTATCATACGCTCGAATTCGTCCTTATTCTTAGCCTTGTAGCAGTCAGTACCGCCTTTCAGCCAGTCGAACACGGGGATATCACGGACAATAACGTTTGCCTTTGCCGCAAGCGCTTCAAGGAGCACTATACCCTCTGTTTCCTCTAAGGTAGGGAATATATACACATCACAGCCGACATAAGCCTGTTTCAGCTCATCGGGCTGTACATAGCCTGCAAATGTGAGGTTAGGCAGCTTTGTCTTTACCGCCTTTCTTATCTTGTGTGGTACGCTGTAAAGCGGAGTTTTGCCGAACCAGATAAACTTATAGTCGGGCATATCCTTTGCCATCTGCACAAAATCAAGCAAGCCCTTACGCTCAAAGTAAAGTCCTACCGAGATCACGACCTTATCGTTATCTTTAAGACCGAACTTTTTACGGAACGCTTCCCTGTCGCCGTCTTTAGGCTCGTATCTTGCAAGGTCAATACCGTTGGATACGGCATAGATCGGTGCGGTCAGCCCGTAGCCTCTTATCAGCGACTTTGAATACTCGGTCGGGGTCACTATAACATCGCCCCTGCGGTAGCAGCTGCATATCCACTTCTTGAAAAGCCCCGAAATGAGATTCGAGCCGATGAACGAATTGCGGAAATCCTCCTGAGTTGAATGAGCGTGGTACACCACTCTCTTGCCTGCCTTTTTTGCTTTTTTTGCAAGATGCTTGGATTTCAGTCCGAGCGTGTTTATGTGAACAACATCATAGCTGTCCTTAGGGTCGAGCGTATATTCTATGCCGTTAAGCTCCATAGCTCTTTGCTGGTGCATTATCGCTCTGCCGAGCCCGGATATCTTGATAAGGTTCATACCTTCCGAAAACAGGAGTACCTTCATATTAGTTTCCTTCCATATAATTACTGTCTGTGTAAACGTATAAAAAGTATTTTATCATAATTGCGGTTCATCGTCAAGTAATATCAGGAATGATACCTTTCAAGGAACTGACGTGTGCGCTCGTTCTGGCTGTTGTTGAACACCTCATCGGGAGTGCCGTTCTCAATAACATATCCGCCGTCCATAAATATTACACGGTCGGATATCTCGCTTGCAAACTGCATTTCGTGAGTTACAATAACCATAGTCATCTTTTCTTCCGCAAGGCTCTTTATTACCTTTAATATCTCGCCCGTAAGCTCGGGGTCGAGTGCAGATGTCGGCTCATCGAAGAAAAGAAGCTCGGGACTGAGTGCAAGCGCTCTTGCAATTGATACACGCTGCTGTTGTCCGCCCGACAGATTGCACGGATATTCGTTTGCCTTGTCGGCAAGCCCCATTTTGCCGAGCAGCTCCATTGCGGTCTGCTCTGCCTGAGCCTTGTCCTGTTTAAGTACATGGACAGGTGCTTCTGTAATGTTCTTTAACACCGACATATGCGGGAAAAGATTGAAGTTCTGGAACACCAGCCCGATTTTCAGCCTGATATCGTGGAGCGTCTTATTGTCCGCATATACAGCCTTGCCGTTTTCATCATTTTTAGTCATAGTGATGCCGCATATTTCGCACTCACCGCTGTCTATCTTCTCAAACTGGTTGATACAGCGCAGGAGCGTTGATTTTCCGCTTCCCGACGGACCTATTATAGAGATAACCTCGCCCTGTTCCACATTGAATGAAATATCGTTCAATACATCAAGCTTGCCAAAGCTCTTGGATATATTCTTTACACTGAGTATCGACATATTGACAGCTCCTTATCTGTAGTAGTTAAGCTTCTTTTCGATAAAGCCGAACAGTGCCGTGAGCACAGTAGCCATTACGAAATAGAACACACCGGCAATAAACAGCGGCACAAGCGAGCTGTAGTTCATCATCTGCTGTTTAGCCGCAAGCATAATTTCCGAGTAAGCAACTACATTTGCAAGTGACGTATCCTTGACAAGTGTTATGACCTCGTTTGAGGACGCAGGCACGATGCGCTTTATGACCTGCGGAAGTATAATTCTGAAGAATGTCTGCGCCTTTGTCATTCCGAGAGCCGCCGCCGCCTCATACTGACCTCTCGGTATCGACTCGATACCGCCTCTGAATATCTCGGCAAAATACGCCGCATAGTTCAGCACGAATGCGATAATTACCATTGTGAACATAAATCCCTCTGCCGCAGGATCTACACCGCTCAGAAGATTTTCCATAAATCCGCCCGAGCCCTTGGTTGCCGTCTTTAAGAAAGGCAGGGCATAATAAACAACGATGATCTGAAGCATAAGCGGAGTGCCGCGCATTATGAGTATGTAGAGGTTTGTAAGCCACGATATCGGTTTAAATCTGCACATCTTCAGCGCCGCAACGACAAGTCCGAGCGGTATCGAAAACAGCAGAGTAAATCCGAAAATTTTAAGTGTGGGGATAAGGTTCTCGAGGAGTATCCCCGTAACCTTCATTATCTGTTCGCCGGTCATATTTAAACATCTTCCTTATTTTTAATTCATCACGGTAAAGCGATAATTCGCTATTACGGCAGTATATTAGTATTGTACCATAAGTAAAGGGGGATTTGCAAGTAAAAGATGAAAAAACACGGGGATTTAGCATACGGGAAAATGTGCAGAGAAGCAGCAACGGATAGATTAGTCACATTTTACAAAAATTTTTCTTCAATTTCGGTACATAAAAACAAAAAAATTTAAAAAAGTACTGGAAAAGTAGATTTAAATCTGTTATAATACTAATTGTATGGCTGAGAAGTCTGTGTTTCTGCTGTTTTACCGCAGAAATGGAAAATTCAGACAAACGGCCGGAATAATAATTTAGGAGGAACCCCCCAATGGCACATAAGTATTGCTACCTCTTCTCAGAGGGTAATGCTACAATGAGAGAGCTTCTCGGCGGTAAGGGTGCAAACCTTGCAGAAATGACCAACATCGGTCTTCCCGTACCCCAGGGCTTCACAATTTCAACAGAGGCTTGTACAAAGTACTACGAAGACGGCCGTAAGATCAACGATGAGATCATGGCTGAGATCAACGAATACATCGTAAAGATGGAAGGTATCACAGGCAAGAAGTTCGGTGATAAGGAAAATCCCCTGCTCGTATCTGTACGTTCAGGTGCAAGAGCTTCAATGCCCGGTATGATGGATACTATCCTTAACCTCGGTCTTAACGAGGACGTTGTTGCAGTAATGGCTGAAAAGTCAAACAACGAAAGATGGGCTTGGGACTGCTACAGAAGATTTATCCAGATGTACTCCGACGTAGTTATGGAAGTCGGCAAGAAGTACTTCGAAGAGCTTATCGACAAGATGAAGGCTGAAAAGGGCGTTACACAGGACGTTGAGCTTGATGCTAACGACTTAAAGGAGCTTGCAGGTCAGTTCAAGGCTGAATACAAGGCTAAGATCGGTGAAGACTTCCCCTCTGATCCTAAGGAACAGCTGATGGGCGCTATCAAGGCAGTATTCCGTTCATGGGACAACCCCAGAGCTAACGTATACAGACGTGACAACGATATCCCTTACTCATGGGGTACAGCCGTAAACGTACAGTCTATGGCATTCGGTAACATGGGTGATGACTGCGGTACAGGTGTTGCATTCACTCGTGACCCTGCTACAGGCGCTAAGGGTCTGTTCGGTGAGTTCTTAACAAACGCACAGGGCGAAGACGTTGTTGCAGGTGTTCGTACACCTATGCACATTCAGGAAATGGAACAGAAGTTCCCTGAGGCTTTCAAGGAGTTCACAGAAGTTTGCAAGACTCTTGAAGACCACTACAGAGATATGCAGGATATGGAGTTCACAGTTGAACACGGTAAGCTCTATATGCTCCAGACTAGAAACGGTAAGAGAACAGCTCAGGCTGCTCTGAAGATCGCTTGTGACCTCGTTGACGAAGGCATGAGAACAGAAGAAGAAGCTGTTGCTATGATCGATCCCCGTAACCTTGATACACTTCTTCACCCCCAGTTCGACGCAAAAGCACTCAAGGTTGCTACACCTATCGGTAAGGGTCTTGGCGCTTCTCCCGGAGCTGCTTGCGGTAAGATCGTATTCACAGCTGAAGACGCTGTAGAGTGGGCTGCTAAGGGCGAAAAGGTTGTTCTGGTTCGTCTTGAAACATCACCTGAGGATATCACAGGTATGAAGGCTGCTCAGGGTATCCTGACAGTTCGTGGCGGTATGACATCACACGCAGCCGTTGTTGCTCGTGGTATGGGTGAGTGCTGCGTTTCCGGTTGTTCTGCAATCAATATGGATGAAGCTAACAAGAAGTTCGAGCTCGGCGGCAAGACATTCGTTGAAGGCGATGTAATCTCTATCGACGGTACAACAGGTAACATCTATGACGGTGCTATCGCTACTGTTGACGCTCAGATCGCAGGCGAATTCGGCAGAATCATGGCTTGGGCTGACAAGTACAGAGTTCTTAAGGTAAGAACAAACGCTGATACTCCTGCTGACGCTAAGAAGGCTAAGGAGCTCGGTGCTGAAGGTATCGGTCTTTGCCGTACAGAGCATATGTTCTTTGAAGCTGACAGAATCGCCGCTTTCCGTGAGATGATCTGCTCAGATACAGTTGAAGAAAGAGAAGCTGCACTCGCTAAGATCGAACCTATGCAGCAGGCTGACTTCGAGGCTCTTTACGAAGCACTTGAAGGTTGCCCCGTAACAATCAGATTCCTTGATCCTCCTCTGCACGAATTCGTTCCTACAGAAGAAGCTGACATCGAGGCTCTCGCTAAGGCTCAGGGCAAGTCAGTTGAAACGATCAAGAACATCATCGCATCTCTCCACGAGTTCAACCCCATGATGGGTCACAGAGGATGCCGTCTTGCAGTAACATACCCTGAAATTGCTAAGATGCAGACTAAGGCTGTTATCAAGGCTGCATTAAACGTTAAGAAGAATCACCCCGACTGGACAATCGTTCCTGAGATCATGATTCCTCTGGTTGGCGATGTTAAGGAGCTCAAGTACGTTAAGAACTTCGTTGTTGAAACAGCTGACGCTGTTATCAAGGAAGCAGGCTCAGACCTCAAGTACGAAGTTGGTACAATGATCGAGATCCCCAGAGCTGCTCTTACAGCTGACGAAATCGCTAAGGAAGCTGAGTTCTTCTGCTTCGGTACAAACGACCTTACACAGATGACATACGGCTTCTCTCGTGATGACGCAGGTAAGTTCCTTAACGCTTACTATGACGCTAAGATCTTCGAGAACGATCCTTTCGCTAAGCTCGACCAGACAGGCGTTGGCAAGCTTATGGAAATGGCTATCAAGCTCGGTAAGGCTACACGTCCTGATATGCACGTTGGTATCTGCGGCGAGCACGGCGGCGATCCCTCATCTGTTGAGTTCTGCCACAAGATCGGTCTTTCTTATGTATCTTGCTCACCCTTCCGTGTACCGATCGCAAGACTTGCAGCAGCTCAGGCAGCTATCGCTGACAAGAAGTAATTAAAGTATAAATACGGATAATGTATGAAACGCCGCCCTGCCCTTACGGACAGGGCGGTTTCGCATATCAGAATACCAGGAAAGGACAATAATCACATGAAAATAGCAATAGTAAATGAATTTTAAACTAAGCAACTAAATAATCATATTCAACATTATTATATATTGACATATGGAAAAAATCGTGTTAAAATTGAATATATGGAACAATGCCATTACAAAGGAGTGACATATGATTAAAATAGGAACGCCTATGCAAGGTAGAGTATATTTAAATACAAAAGCAATAAAATGTGATTGCGAAAAATGTGTACATTATTCAAAAAAGAAACATTACTGCGGAACAGTTTGCGAATGGTCGCCTAATCGTGAAAAATGCAAATATTTTGCAGACAGAAAAACATATTATAAATAACATATTAAATTCTAAATTCTGGATTTAATTGCAACTCTTCTACTAATTTATTGTTAATGGTTTCAATTTCATCTTTAATTTTATCATAGTCTGTTATTCGCATTTCATACCAATATTTGGGTGAAATTGCTTCTTCAGTTGCATCATATTTTAACTGCGTTACCAGTAATATTACTTGGCACAACATTCTATACTTTTCGCTATTGATGCCAGCACTACTATTATACCTTTCTTTTTGCATAGTAGCTGCGATTTTTATTGCTTCTTTAGAACCATAACAAAAAATACTATTATAAATATGTGCGTGCTTAGTTTGAAATTCTTCTTTAATATTTTTGCTTTTTTTCATTTCATCAAATAACTCAATAATATCATACGGAAGAGAAGAAATTTTATCTAGTGAAATAAATTTTCTTTGTTTTGAAATTTCATTTTTAAAACTTTTTTTGATTGATCTATAGGTAAACACAAAACCCAAAATTGTAATTGCACTTGTGACCAATGTTGTAATAATCGGCTTGTTAAAAATTTCAAATAGCGATGCTTGCTGCATAATACTTTCGGTTAATAAATTTATCTGCATGTTTTACTCCTTTTGATAGTCAATTTAATATAATTATATCACTAATCAGCAAATTGTTCAATAGTATTATACAGTATCTTTATAAAAATAGGAAAGGACAAAAACACATAAAAATAGCAATTGTAAACGGCAGTGCACGAAAAGTAAACACATAAACAGCGATAAACGCGCTTGTAAGCGGCATCTCGGAAAAGCATGACCATAGAGATATCATCGAAGCCGACAATCTTAAAATCAGCGGCTGTAAGGGCTGTGATGTCTGTCAGTTTAACAATGGGTGTGTTGCAAAGGGATGATACCAACGCAACGGTAGACAGCCTTGTAAATGCGGATATGATCGTATTCGCAACGCCTGAATACTGGTGGGGAGTGACTGCTCAGCTTAAGCTTGTGATAGACAAGTGCTACTGCAAGGGTATGCAGTTAAAAGACAAAAAGGTAGGCTTTATCACAATCGGTGCTGCTCGCGCAGACGATATGCAGTATGAACTGATAAGCAGGCAGTTTAAGTGCATAGCAGACCATCTCGGCTGGGCGATCATATTTAACAAGGCATTCAGTGCATACGATAAAAATGATCTCACAGGTAATGCATCAGCCATAAAAGAACTTGAAAGCATCGGCAATGCGCTATAATTCTGCAATATTCCCTTTTAGATGTCCTGTTTTTCCGGGACAGCTATATTTTTTAAAAAATTTCAAATTTAGTGTAAGAATTTCGCTTCTCAAACGTTATATATAGAGAGATATATTTTCAAGCTTTTTTCTGACCGCGACCGCAACGAAAGCTTGATATTTAAAAATTTCCCACGATTTTTCTTATCTGAGTGTTGACAATTTAAATAATTATTGATAAAATTGAAATAGCATAAATAATATGATAATGATATGAATTGTCACAGGGGGAATAGTTTTGCTCTCCGTATATCTGGCTATGGTCGGTACTGATGAAGAAAAGGACACCATAACCCGGCTTTACAAGACATATAAGAAATTTCTTTTCAGTATAAGTATGTCTATCCTTAATAATTACGCAGACGCTGAAGACGCAGTTCACGAAACATTTGTACGGATAATCAAAAATCTGTCTAAGATAAAAGATGTTGAGTCGACTAAAACAAAGAGTTTTGTTGCTATCATAGTACGCAATATCTGTTATGATATGCTCAGAAAAGGAAGCCGTGAAACCTTATTTGATGACAGCGATCTGAAAGAATATATTGTCGCCGATACAGAAAAAGAAGCCGAGATCAGACTGGACTATGAATCGGTTATGAACAATATACACCACCTCTCACCGTTACTTAAAAATATTGCGACCTTATATTTTGTAATGCAGTACTCAGTGTCTGAAATCGGTGAAATTCTCGAGTTGAGCGATTCTGCCGTTTACGCCGGCATCTCACGCGCAAGAAGAATTTTGGCAGCGAAGAAAGGAGAAAATAAATATGAATGAAGACATCATAATATCACAGGTGCTTAAAAACGTACTCATATCTGATATAGAAGATTACGACCGGCTGCCTCAATATAAGATTTCACACGAGCTCGACCGCCGGATATCAACGTTGATCACAGACAATACCGAATCGGTTAATACAAAAAATCGTAAGCCTATACCCTTTAAGCGCCGTCTGCTGATTGCCGCCATTATTATAATCACTATGGCGGTGCTTACCGGCGGAATTACAGTCATAACCCGTAATCTCGGTATGTTCAAAATAAAACAGTATGATATTTTCTCTATGATGACCGTTGAAGATGCAGAAGATGGACCGATAGCGTTTACTGAAAAATACCGCCTTGTAATGGACTTCTCTCAATATACAAAAGACATTATCAGCGATATCGAATATATGTACGCTGTGCACTATAAAAGCAAAACAAACGAACGGCAAATTATTTTTTCACAAACATCAAAAAATGCGTATGGGGTAGCACGACTCAATACGGAAAACGCTATAACGTATCCCGAACGGATTGAAATCGGCGACAATAAAGATGCCTTCTATTTTGAGACCTACAAGCATGATAAAGTGCTTATCTGGGAAATGGGCGATTCTATAATAGAACTTGTCACATACGGATTTAACAAAACTGAACTAATCGAACTATCAAAATTTATGCAAAAAGTAGAATAATAATTTTTTTCAAATTTTTATGTAAGATTTTCGCTTTTCATACGTTCTAATATTAGAGGGGTAACTCTCTAATATTAAAATTCAAGGAGAATAAGCGTATGAAAAAATTTGTATCCATTCTTTTGGCCGTATGCATCATGATGGGCATATGTGTAACAGCCTCGGCTGCTGCTGCAGACACCTATGATCTCAGCACAGCAACGAAATCCTGCGTCCTGACGATCTCGTCAGGCAGAGCTGATTTTACCAGCAGGTTTTTCGACTCAGACACTTCGATCAAATCCGTCAGAATTGATCAGACACTCGAAAAGCACTCTTTCCTATGGTTCTGGGACTCACTGGGCAAGTGGAACTTAACAACGTATGACAATACAGCAATATGTTCCAATGCGAAGAGAGGGCTTACAAGCGGTACATACAGAGTTAAGTCTGACTTTACAGTCACTTATTATAACGGTCATAAAGAAACCGTAACAGTCTACAGTAACGAAAAGAAAATAGCATAACAGTGCACAAAAACAGCGCACAGCGGAGTACCTGCTGTGCGCTGTTTATATATGCTGTAATGATAGTGATTTTTGCGTTGTTTTATATCTTACAAATATTAAAATTATATGGACTTTATCCATTTTACCGTTTCAGCGAGTCCTTCTTCAAAAGAATACTGATTATTAAAGCCGGTATCTTTTTTCAATTCATCGATGGAAAACCACTCCATATTATAAACAATTCCATCATCAGGTCGCTTTCCTAACGCAATTTCAGCGCCCTCCCCCATTGCGGTCGGAATTTGCACAAGATAATCCTTTAACAATCTTGGCGCGCCGCTTCCGAGAAAATAAAAATCATGATTGACCTTTTTTTCACCCAACAGATAGATGGCATTCACAATATCGGAAATATAAACAAAATCATATGGTTGGTTTCCTTGGGAAAACTCCGGAATATTTCCTTTTTTTAATTCACCGAGAGCATATGAAATAAGATTTCCCGATTTATTGAGCGGACCGTATATGTTTGAAAATTGCATCCATACAAACGGCATTCCTATTGAGCGACAGAATATGTTGAGCAAAATACGAGTATTTTTCTTTGCTGCGCCGTATATCATATTCTGAGATACACCGATGGAACTGTCCTCAACAACATTATCAATAATGCGTTCTGTTATTGTTCCTGCACAAAGAAACTTTTTGCACTCCAGTTCTTTCGCCGCTTTTGCCGCATCACAACTGTATTTTGAATTAAGAAGTTGTGTTTCGTAATTTGCTCTGAGCGGTCCTGCCGAGCCGACCCATGCAAGATGATAAAAACAATCAAAACCTCTCTCATCGATGCGGTCAACGAGATTTGCGATTTCAGATAACTCACAATAAACTATCTTAAGCCCCGGTAATTGCTTTATATCATCTATATTTTCATTGGTATCCTTGATTATTGCGGTAACTTGCACGTTCTGCGAACAAAGTTTTTTCACCAGCCAGGTGCCGACAAAACCATTCGCACCTGTTACAATTGCATTTTTCATTGTTTCACCTCAAACGAAATGATTACTGTTTCTTTATCCATTCCATAGTCTTTTTAGTACCTTCAGCAAATGACACTTCCGGAGCAAATCCTGTATGTTCTTTCAGTAATTCAATGCTGAACTTTTCTACAGGCATATTTATTCCCGTAAAAGGAATATCTCCGAAAATAAAATCAAGCTGAGGAGAAACAGCGCTTTTCATTTCAAGTAAGAACTCCTTGAGAGGTTTTGCGTTTCCGCTTCCTATTACATATGTGCAATGCGTATGTCCGTATTCTCCCAAAAGACGGAAAGCTTTTGCCACATCGGTAATATAAATAAAATCATAATTCTGCACACCGGACGTAAATGAGGGGGATTCACCGGCAATTATTTTGCGCAAAGTTGTATTGACAAGTCTTGGAGATAACTCTCCGGGTCCATATGAATTTGTAATATTCGCCCATATAAGCTTTATTCCAAGCTGAGTTGCAACGCTGGCTGCCATTGTATGCGCCACAAGCTTACCGCTTCCGTATATGTATCCTGCGCCCGGCTTATTGCCATTTGTATAAACAGCAGCGATAGTTTCCTGTTCCATTATGCTACCTGCACACACAAAAGATGTACAGCCGATCTTATTGGCAGATCTGAGGCAATCTATCGTCCATTTGGCGTTTTCCAGTTGAAGGCTGCAGTTTGCTCTTGCCTCTCCTGCTGAACCTACCCATGCAAAATGATAAAAGACATCACTGTTTTTTACGCGTTCATCGGATTCTATATCCGCGATACTATCTATGCTGCAAGGAATAAATGTGAGCAAATCGCTTTCCGGTAAGTTTCCGCAACAGCCATTGAGATCAATAGCAACGACCTCAATATTTTTCGCTAGTAATTCCCTTACCAGTGCACTTCCTACAAAGCCGTTCGCACCGGTAACTATTGCTTTATTCAAGGATATGACCCCCTTTTAGATTTTGCGCTTCACAATCTTTTGCATATTGCTCGGCGGATTTTCTGTCCCAGTTGACATTAGTCTTTATTACTTTAGCCGGATTTCCACCGACTATTACATTTGTTTCGGTGAACTTCTTCGTTATGAGAGCCCCTGCCGCCGCAATGCTATTATCATTTAGAAATGTATTTTTCATAAATAAGACATTACAACAAACCCACACATGGTTTCCGATAATACAGCTTCCGCCTTTGTTGATAAGTTGTTTTGTTGTAATATCGTAAATAGCGTGACCGTCTTCTGTCCTGAGCTGTATGCCAAAAGAAAACATACAGTTGTTGCCGATCTCTATTCTGTTTCCCGACTCAGGCAAAGTGAGCATAGCTCCGTTACAGCAAAAATTCTTTCCTATGTTTACTCGTCTGTTATTTACAGGTGTACTCATCAAAATACTGGTGTTTTTAATATCAGCACCTATATTTATATAGATTGAGTTACCCCCCCCGAAACCATAATATGGAAATTGTTAAATGAATACCCATCAACTATGGTAACAGTATTCCCGTCGCCATTGAACGTTATATCAAGTCCCTTGAAGTAATTTTCCGGAACTGATTGTTTTACTCCGTTTTTTACGAGAAAAACATTATTTGACATTAAATTTCTCCTGATAATCATCTATCTGTTTATTCATAACAGCATTTACATCTTCGCCGTTAAGATATGCCATAGTCCACTCTGCTACTTTTTCAAGTGCATCGCTTATATGCCATACAGGTTTCCAACCAAATACTGATTTCATTTTGGAGCAGTCGAGCTTCAGAAAATTCGCTTCATGCGGTGCATTTTGCTCTGCGCAGTTTATCCAGCTGAGCTTTCCGTCGCATTTATCACAGAATTGCTGAACAAGCTCACCTGTAGTAACGCAATCACATTCATCGGGACCGATATTGTAGTTTCCGCTGTATCTGATATCCTGATACTGACGCATAGCGATCAAAAGATATCCATGGAGCGATTCGAGAACATGCTGATACGGTCTTGTTGAATGAGGATTTCTGATGGCAATATCCTTATTTGCTTCAAGTGCTCTCACGCAATCGGGGATAATTCTGTCATCTGAAAAGTCGCCGCCGCCTATTACATTGCCTGCTCTTGCCGTCGAAATGGCAGTGCGGTCATCAGCGAAAAAGCTCTTTTTGTAGCTGCTTGTAACGAGTTCCGAGCATGACTTACTGTTTGAATACGGATCATAACCGTCAAGTCTTTCGTTTTCTCTGTAACCCCATTCCCATTCGCGATTTTCGTATACCTTATCGGTAGTTACATTAAGAAAAGACTTCACGCAAGTGAAAAGGCGTACACATTCAAGAATGTTTACAGTACCCATAACGTTAGTGTCATATGTATATACAGGATTTTGATAGCTTGTCCTTACTATAGGCTGAGCCGCAAGATGGAGCACGATTTCAGGCTGTGATTTTTCAAATGTCTTTTTAAGCGACTCGAGATCGCGGATATCTCCGATAACCGACGTGATCTTCTTCTCTATCCCACACACCTTGAAAAGTGAAGGATCTGTAGGCGGTTCCAGAGAATATCCGGTAACATTAGCACCGAGTTTCTCCAGAATAAAACAAAGCCACGAACCTTTAAAGCCGGTATGTCCTGTTACAAGGACATTTTTGCCTTTGTAAAATGATAAATCCATGTTATTTAATTCCTTTCCTGTGCTATAAAACATAACGCTTGATGTCAGTCCCACTTTTTCCAGGGAGCATTGTTTTCGGAAAGAAGCTTCTCCAGATATTCTTTATCTCTCATCGTATCCATGCACTGCCAGAAGCCGTAATGCTTATAGGCGGAAATCTGATTTTCTTCTGCAAGCTTCTCGAGCGGCTCACGCTCAAATACAGTTGAATCGCCGTCGATATAGGCAAATACTTCCGGTTCAACGACCATAAATCCGCCGTTTATCCAACCGCCATCCTCTTTTTTCTTTTCAGCAAAAGCCGTCACGCCGTCCGTATCATCGATATTAAGCATACCGAAGCGTCCACCGGGCTGAATTGCTGTCATAGTTACATAACGCTTGTTTTCTTTATGAAATTCTAAAAGCTTGTTTACATCGATATCGCATACGCCGTCACCGTATGTAAGCATAAACGGCTCATCGCCGATGTATTTCTGTATTCTCTTTATTCTTCCTCCGGTCATTGTATTGAGTCCGGTATCTACAACGGTTACCTTCCACGGTTCAGACGTGTTATTGTGAATCTTAATTTTGTTATGATCTGTAAAATCGTATGTGATGTCAGAACGGTGAAGAAAATAATTCGAGAAAAACTCTTTTATCACGTGTTGTTTATATCCACAGCATATCACAAATTCGTTAAATCCGTAATAAGAATAGGACTTCATAATATGCCAGAGTATCGGCATTCCACCTATCTCAATCATCGGCTTTGGCTTCAGATGGCTCTCCTCCGATATTCTTGTGCCAAAACCTCCTGCTAAAAGTACGACTTTCATTGTAATAAATTCCTTTCTGTTTATATGACCTATTTCCAACGATAAACCATATTAGCCTGGTCTGCCGTGGTAATGCTGTAAAAACTCTTCCGCTCTGTCTGCAAGCGAAGCATATATTATTGTCCTGAACCATACTGTTCCATATGCATATGCGGTAAACACCCGACTGCTTTCGGCATCCGGTTTGTACCACGGTTTATCAGGACCTATATAATGCATTATCTTATACCTCGGAATACACCATTTCAGATGCGATAGTGTGTTTTCGGATATATGATCATTACAATTTCCATACACATTGGTAATATCCTGCACATTCCATATTTGCGAAATGCGTTCAACACTGTTCTTAAAAACTTTGTTTAACACACATTGCTCAAAGCAATAATAATCCCCGCTCTGAAGCATTGCGAATACTTTGCTGCATAAGCCTTCTGTCCTGATCTTTCCTGTATCCATCAGCATTACTCCGGAATTGAAGTACTGCGATGAGTTATCCAGGCTCAAAAACCGACTGATATAATATTTATAACTCAGCAAAGTGCCATTAAGCACAAGGTTTGCTCCTGAATTAACAAGATATTGCATACACAAGTCGCTCACGGCAGCTATCGACTTTCCTGAAATATTACGGTTATATAACGCAGAAATATCAGTGTTTATTATCGTGTCGGAATCAAGATATACGAACCTGTCGTATTCGGCAAAAAATTCTGTCATTAAAAGGCATCTGAAGTAAACTTCAGCTGAAAAATAGCTTCTTAATCGGCATTCTTTTACTATATATGCCTGAGCACAATTTATTATCCGGATACTGATATTAGGCTTTCCAGCGGCAAGAGCACACAGATGCTTTTTGTTTAACTCCGATAGATTGCCTGCGTGCATGATCAGTATATCATAATTCTTACATTTATCCGAATTAGCTATCAACGAAAATACCGATACTCCGCAGAAAGGCGCAAACTGTTCGCTGCACGCATATGCAATGTTTACGCTTTCGGGGAAAATGCGTTTTATGCGCTTATCACGTGCATAGAAAAGCTCATTTATATTTGCTTCGCACTCCGGTAACGGCGCTGCCATCAGTGCTAATGCGTAGCATTTTTCCCACGCCTTGTGCATGGTCGCGGACGCTCTTTCACTTGCATACCATGCCAGCTTTGACTGCTTTTTATAAAGCTCCATATAAAGCTGTTCTTTATTCGTTTCCATGTTAGTGTTTAACTCCGACATACTCATCATTCACACTTTTCGGCTGTCGTTTTTTTGTTTAATTATTTAAATAATTTTTTTCCGAGCCACTTGAATACCTTTAACTTATTGCCTATCCTTCCTAAAAGGACTGCCAACCGATAAGCACCGGACTGTTCAATAAGCGATACTCTGTTCTTGTAGAACTGCAATTCCTGTGAGTCTTCTTTTCTGTTGACAATTACGTTTCCGGAAGCGCTGCACGATAAAGCGGCAACAGACGCTTTTTCGAGCGTTATATATTGTTTGTCCGAAGAGTCTGTGTCCTTATAATTGTGCGAACAAACATGAAAATTGCCGGGATTATCCTGTCCGTAATAGGTATCGGCCACCGTTACCGAAGGTCCGAGCAACGCAAATCCGTTACTGAACAGATCGGTAGTACCATTCATTTTAACCCCGTATTTTACGCATATTATGTTAGTAATGCGCTCACCAAGCGGCATAAAAATGTTTTTATATCTTTCCTCAACAAATGTATTGATTATGCTTTTTATCACAGGATTTCCTTTTATGCCGCCGAAAATTTCTTCAGAAAATTCTGTTATATTCTTGTATGCAAAAAAGGCGTTGAAATATCTCAGGCTATTGAACGGACGCTCAATATCTATATTCTTTGTAATATAAATACCGCCGTTTTCATAAATATTCTCTAAAGCAAAATACGCACCAAGAAGCTTAAATTCTGAATTTTTGTAAGCTTCTTTTGTAAACCTGTTCTTGTTGACATCACAGTTGCTCTCGTTAAGCACAACGCAATTGCATTCATTAAATGCTCTTTCCTTTACAGAGTTTATGTCATCATCGCTGAAACCCGCACCAAATCCGTTCAGATATATTGTTTCGGGCATAGGCTCATCGACAAGTTCGTTATAATCAGACAGCTTATTGTAAAGATCTTTTTCGCCTGTTATCAGCTTATTCTTACTGAAAACATCCCAGTTCTTTTTTATCTGTTCAACCAACTTATCGGTATAAATCCATCTGCTGATAAGATTATTTTTTATTCTTCTGGCTACATACAATTCAGCATATTCTCTGTATTTCGGATTGCAATTATCCATTGCATATTGCTCAGAAATAATGCTGTATTCAACAACATTCGGAGAATATCCGCCTACAGTGGACTGAGTGCGTCTGAAATAATTGTATATCGGTCTGTCGGCACTCCTGATCACCTTAGCGTACGAATGCACCACGGGTAGCCACGCAACATCGTCAAAATTTGTATTTTCCGGAATAGGACCGACCTTTTCTATAACTTCATCTATAAGCGACTTTTTATATAAGCGTCGCCAATAATCAGCACCCGTAAGAATAAGCTCACCCGTAGTGACAGCTCTTTCTCCATCTCTGCCCATTATTTTAACTGTGTTATTCTGAAGATTGACAAAGTTAAAATAGCCGTAGACTACATCAGCCTTATAATATTCCGCCCTGCCGTGAAGCCATGTAAGTGCGTGCTTTTCAACGATATCATCAGAATCGCATATATATAAATACTGACCTCTCGCTTTGCTGATACCGTAATTTCTGCCTGTACCGACAAAGTTACTGTGTTCGATAGTATATACAAATACCTTGTCGGGATACTCCTGCGCGTATTCTTCAAGTATCTCAAGCGAATTGTCCTCTGAGCCGTTGTTTACCGCAATGATCTCGTAGTCCTCAAAGCTTTGATTTATCAGGGAATTCATACAAAGTCTGAGATGCTCGGCAGAATTGTAGACAGGAATGAGCACTGAAATAATAGGAGAATCACTCATCGTTGTTTACACCGCCTTCCAGATAAATCAGTTCTTCTTTAAGCTCGTTCATTGTGGTCGGATGGAATACTTGTAGCTCATCCTTATTGTAAAGTTCTAACAGCTTATCGTAGAACTCACGGAACTTAGGATTTCTGACATGTACATTTTTACCAAGCAACATAAGATCAAAAAGATTGATGGTTCTAAACGGTTTGTCGAAAACCAACCCGGCCGTGAACGCCGAGGTAGAGGAAACAGTGATAAACACCTTGTCGCTGAGGTCTGAATTCATAACCGTCATTTCCCATGGTATCTTTGAGTTTTCAACGATCTTGTAGCCTTCCTTGGAGAAACGATTTATATTATTTCTGGGATGCATCTTCACTATAAGATTTTCCTTGCCGACAGCCTTTGCTATAAACTCCACAAGATCCATATCGGTCGATGAAATGCCATCCCAAACGAAGGCCTCTTCAAGGAAAATATACTTTTCTTCCGGAAGAGAATTGCTACCAAAGATATCGTTAAACATTGTTTTCGTTTTTTCTTTCCTATAGTTTATCTTTGGTATCATATTTATCGGACAGATATGTGTATTCGCCACGTGTAACTCAGGCTGATAAAGAAGGATCTCAGAAACGTGCTTGATGAATGCATTCTCCTTGTAGATATTGTGATTCAAGAAATCGGTCTTGCATTCTTCAAGATGATCGATAAGATATGTACTGAGTCCATCCTCGAAAATATGTACTTCCGGGCGCATACCCATCTTCACCATATTATAATAATAGAGCTTATTATAATCATCTGCGACAGCAATGTAGAAATCCGTGTATACTTTACCGAGATCCGGCAACAATACGTATTTCTCGGGATAAAGCATCATAAATGTCTGCTCTTGCTTAGTGGCACGTCGCCATTCAAAATATGTTTCCGGAGTGTCATCCGATATGTATATATTACGGAATATTCCGGCAGCTTCAAGACCTTTAGTGAATTTTGAAAAATCTGTAGCCTTAGAAAGCATTATATCTGCTTTTACATTCTTCAACAACGTTGTTTTAATATTCACTGCATTAAGTAACTGGAACACAGTTACGCATCTGAAAAGCGCGACTCTTTCATGTGGCTGTTTCTTTAATGGTGAATACTCAACCGCCGGTAAAACCGGTTCTGTTACATTTACATGGAAAATTTTTGTTTCTTCTGCATCATATTCATCTCTTACTCTTGCAGAAAAGCTGTATGCGCCGGCATAGGTAAATGAATATGTAACCGTATCCTTTTCGGAGAAATTATGCAGGATAGCGAAGTTTTTGCTTCCGGGCGTTTTTATACCAAACTGATATTCAACATTTCCTACATTATTTTTAGCAGAAGCAGTAATAGTAACAGTATCCTCTACCAAAGCTTCAGTTTTATCGATAGTGGAATTATTTATTATCTTTCTCTTGACCGGGAGGAAATGAAAAATCTTTTTAATATTATCAACAGATCTTTTTGTTTTGTCTACCTCTTCTTCTAACTGTTTGACAGAAGTGTTATTTATCATGCGTGATAAAATAACTTCATAGAATGGGCATAATTTTGCGTGCTTCCAGAAAAGATCCGCATGATCGCTTTCAACATAATCCCATGGTTTTTTTCTTCCGCAGTAATGGAATACATAAGGATTTTCTCTTGATAAAAGGTATTCTTCTTTTAATTCTTCGGTGGCATTCTTTAATATATGTTGAAGTCTGTATTCTTCACCGGACATTACATTCCAGCGCATATCAAGGATCTTGCGCTTATCCTGACATATCATGTTCAATACATCCTGGTCGAATAGTTCCCATTTATATCCGGCGCAAATATCCAGACAACTGTCCAGCGTGAAATCTTTGCGAAATTCTTTTAGATTTACAAGCAAAGTACCTGCCTGAAAATAGTCATCGGGGTTTTTCATCTTGACTATATCATCGAGATACGGTGTCCATTTTGTATTCATATGGTAGCAAGTGATAAGGTTTGCATCACGAGCTGCGGCAAGGTAACAGTCAGAAATATCCATATTATAGAGATCTGCTATATCAGTATTTACCACCATATCGCAGTCAAGATAAACTACCTTGTCGTAATTCTTCATAATATCTAAAAGGAAAAATCTGAAATAGGTTTCTATTGCCAATCCCTGTGTGTGGAGAGTTCTGCCATTGAGATATTTGTTAGTATCAACAAAACGCACAGAAATATTTCCGGCATTCATATGCTCCGATATAAGTTTTTTGTTATTATCGGAAATATCCTTGTTGAGAACAAGGATATCATAGTTATTGCTGCTTTTTGCATTGTCGATTATCGACTGAATAAGAACCGAAACATACGGCGCATACTCATTGCTTGAGGACATGGCTAAAGCAATGTTGTTATTATCGAAGGCGGGCTTCAGAAATATCTCTGTATCGTTTTCGATATTTTTTGAATAACCATTTATTCTTGTATTTTTTCCGTTGTATTTTCGCATTTGACAATCACTTCCAACCATCTTTAATTATTAAAATCCGCCGTATCTGTTTTTAAATTCATTGAAGCTCTGAAGGTTCCGATCCTTTTCTGCAAGGATTATATCGGTTTTGCCAAGTTCTTCAATAGGCCATTTAACGTTTATATCAGGATCATTCCACATAATACCGTCATCATATTCGCCGTAGAACTTTTCCGCGCACTTATATGATACTATCGAAGGTTCCAGAACAAGATATCCGTGTCCGCAATAGCCGGGCACAAGTAATTCTTTCTTGTTTTCTTCGGACAGATAAAATCCCTGCCATTTACCGAAATCGGGAGAATCCTTCCTAAGGTCTACAACAATATCGAACACTTTTCCGCTCACGCAACGAACAAGCTTTGCCTGTGGCTGCTCACGCTGAAAGTGTATGGCTCTTATGACACCTTTATGAGAGTTAGTGTAGAACACTTCTTTAAGATCATGAGTTATGCCGTTAGCCTCAAACACTTCTTTGGAATAGTCCTTGATAAAATAACCGCGTTCATCATACGCTACAAAGGGATTAACCAGAATAAGTCCTTCTATTTCTGTTTTTTCAAAGGAAAACTTCTGTATCATTTTTTAGTTCCTCCATATAATTATTCATTATTTTAACATCAAAATATCCTTTGAGCAATGCCGCTCCTGTAGAATTGATCGTAATAAGCCGTTCGGGTCGCTTATTAAATACAAAGGGCAAAAGCTCAGAAGGAAATTTTTCATGTATTACCATAGCCGATTTATATCTCGACTCATAATCCAAAAGATCATCGGGATGCGGTTTTATTATTACTTTTTCATTTTTCAACACATCTCCGATTATATAGTCATATACCTTTTCCTGCTTGCTCAACGACATATTGCCAAGCACCGAAAAATGCTGAGTAAGCAGTATAATACTGTCGTTATCGGCTGAATAAGTTTTATCAATAAAAAATGAAACGATCTCCTCTCTGAGATCATCGTCAAGATGCTGCAATTCTGCGACCGGATCAAAATTGATAAATCTGTCCGCACTCACGTCTTTTGTCTGAGAGGCTTTATGACAAATCACTTTTTTTATATACTCGTTCTCCAATGAAAACAAACCGTATCTTTTGGCAATTTCGGCGTGAACCGGGAATTGTCTGCTTAAAGTACGATACATTTCTTCATCTCTTGAAAGCATACCGGCTGCATCTTCAAAAGCGATGAATGGCTTCTTCATACTTATGAGATAAAGCGAAAAATAGAAATGCGCGCCTGCACAATAAACCTCTTCAAATTTATCGAGCCTGTATTTTACATCTTTTTTATATCTATATGCGATATCTCTCATGATCGTCCGATCGTTACTGTGAGGTATAAGCGTATATTTCAACAATCTGACTTTTTTAAACAGTTTCATTTTCTGTAGCTGTTTATACTGCGGAAACTTGTCCACAATAAAGTCCGGCAGAACAAGCACCGCTTCCTTGTCTTTCGTATAAACGAGATGATGGACCATACACTCCAGAAGCTGAAAAGTACTTATAGCGTGATATAAAATCATAATTGTTTCTCTATCCGGTCTATTAAATCCCGAGGATCATCAAGGCACATACAATGTCTGTACGCTTCTATGTCCCGTTCATTTTTGAAACCGAAGCCATACGTCACTCCTGCAAAATCCAAGCCGGACTGCGCAGCTCCTAAAGCGTCATAAAGACTGTCGCCTATATACAAAGCGGTGTCCGGTGTAATTGAAAGAGTATCCAGGCATTTATTTATGATATCGGATTTTGACAGTTTATCGTTATCATCAATACCGTATATAACATCAAAGAATTTGCCTATATTCAATATTTTTACGATATCGTGCGCAAAATCCTCTCGTTTTAGCGTTGCAATCGCTAATTTATACCCGTTATTTTTCAGATAAGTAAGAAGCTGCGATATGCCATCATACATTTCAACTTCTTTGAAACCATTTTCGGAATAATAGTGTCTGTAATGGTCGACAGCAATTCTGACCGAACCTTCATCCAGCCCGAATTTTGTTGCAAACACCTCAGACAGCGGAGCGCCTATCGCCGCGCCGACAAGTGCGTCATCAGGCAAAGTCAGTCCCATTTGCCGTGCAGCGTAGGTGTATGAGTTGAAAATACCTTCATATGTATTAACCAACGTACCATCCATATCGAAAATTACAGCTTTGTATTTCTTCATAATGATTTTTATTCCTCGCAATATTTTGATGGAGTGATAAATACTATATTCATCTTTCGATTAAGCTCTTTTATCTGATTTTGTATATCGGCGTTTTTCGTGTCAATTAAATCATCGTTTACACTTATTCCGCCCTCTATCATAGAGATATAATTTTTATTCGTGTATTTATCATACCCGTCAAAACCTGCAAGATAAATATTTCTGACGCCCATATTAAAGAACAATCTCATCGCCATCACTCCGGCGTTATCACTTTCTTTTGCAGATGTGCTGATAAGGTCATAATAGTTTACAAGGTATGTGCCGTCAAATGCAGAAATATCATTTTTAAGGTTAGATGTGGAAATCACGGTATATCCTGCAGATGTATCTATATTTTCAATACGTTTTACATTACTTATGAAAACAGCATCTATAAGCTTTTTGTCATAAGCAAAATTTATCGATACTACGAATGGCGATTCTTCATTTATAAATTTGTTTATTTGTTCCGTATAATCACTCAGAGATTTGCCGGGAGCTATGAGCATAACGCTACGATCAGCTATCCGGTTTTGAATTTCACGGATACTCTGTTTGTCGTCAATAGCTATACGTTTAAAATCGTTATACCTTGTTTCTATCATCGAAGGATTATATAGATGCCGTTCATGCTTCGGCAACGATGAAAGAATGCCGTTTATATCTTTCATCGAAAGGGTCTGCTTGTTTAAAAGATATTGTGCGTAATTAGGATGGCACATATTTACCGACGCTATGAAATACGCAACCGAATAGCCCCATGGATGCTCTTTATAGATTTCACTTATGTATCTGTCGTATATCTCCATAACAGATACAACATCATATCTGGCAACTACATTATCGTTGATATACTGTGTTATAAGTTCGGTGCACAGATTGCCCGCCCCTCTTCCCATACCGTACACGGATGAGTCAATGATAATATCACGCTTTGTCGGGAGAGTAACAAGAGCCTGAGCGTTTGAAAAAGCAAGTTGCAGGTTATTGTGCGAATGATAGCCTATTTTTACAGAGCTGTCAAGATTATTATCCGCCATATAAAACAGATGCAACAAATCATCCTGATAGAGCGTACCCATTGTGTCAACAATATAGAATGCATATGGATTCATCTCATTGACTTTTTCGACAAGCTGCAGAAACTCATAGTCTGTATATGAAACAGTTCCTACAGGCTGCATGAATACCTTGTAGCCTTTTGCCATAACCTCATATCCGAATTTGAACGCCTCTTCGATCTGATTATTATGGAAAGTAACTCTTATGCCCTCTACACCGCTGTGATCACACGCTGATATCTCATCTATAGATATATCGCCATATGCTACCATAGCTACATAAAGTACATTATCAGACTTGTTTTCTATGCATGCATTTACATTTTCTACTGAAGCAAACAATGAGCAGTCGATATCATTTTTACCGGATTTCAGAAATCCGCACTCCACTATATCGACACCTGCATTTGAAAGGCGTCTGATAATTGATTTTATTCTATGATTGCCAAATTTGAAGTTATTTACATAACCGCCATCTCTAAGCGTACAATCTAATACCGAAATACTCATTTTAAGCGTTTCTCCTCAAATTATTCAGTCTTGAATTTTGAATTGAATATTGCGTCGGCAATAACAAAGTCATCGTCGTCATTGATATCACAGGCTTCGATCTTATTTACTTCTATAAGGAACGGATTATCGGATATACGTCTGCCTTTATTGAGTATCAGATCCGATGTATACACATAAAGTCCGCAGGTTTCTGTATATATATCCGGAAGATCCTGAGTACGCGGTATGCTGTCGAGAGTGTAGTTAAGAGGCTTTCCGTCCTTCCATAAAAACTCCTTAAGCATAGCAACCGAATGAGCTGACTCGTACTTGCCGCTGACAACAGCTTCAACGCCTTTTTCTATACTTTGCGCTGTCATGAACGGAGCGGTTGCATGAGTGAGAACATAAACATCCGCTTTTACCAGCTTTGCAAAACTTGACAAAACTTCGTTAAACGATGTTGTAGACAAGTCGTAATACGGATCTCTCTTTAAGAACAGTATTCCTTCAGGGAGATAATCTTTTATCCTCTCATCACTGCAGTACACATATATCTCATCAATCCCATGCGTTTTGCTCAAGGTCGACAAAATATAAGAAATAAGCGGTTTTCCGTTAGTAAACGGTTTGATATTCTTCAGCGGAAGTCTTTCGCTGTTAAGCTTGATCGGGACAAATGCTACAGTTTTCATAAAGTTCCCCTTAAATCATATAGAATTTTATTAGGCAACTGCTCAAATCTGCAATACCGGGTATTCCGACACAGATATGTAAATATATCGATCGCTCTTAAGCAACCGAAAATTGTCAAAACAAATACAATAATGCCATAAAATGCAGATTTGACGCGTTAATTTGCAAATTTTATTGTACCATAAACAAAGACTTATGTCAAGAAGCAACATTACAGGTGCGATCCGGTTATTATAGCCAAACCATGCAAAATACAAATTGCCTGTCACAAGTTCTTATCAATGGTTATAGTATACCTGAAGCCATCCCGGTGATTCAGATTGTAGAAAAGCTTATCCTCAATCCCTATCCCCTTAAAGACACTCTGATGGCTTTGCTTACAACTTTTGTTGATAAACTAAATTTCAAGCTTCAAGCGGCAACAGTTTTCATCAAAGCGCATCAGATCATCTTGTCTTCTCCATTATCATCTCTACCACCTGCTCGGCTGTCGTACCCACACAGTCAATGGTAATATCTGCATAACGGTTGTAGTAAGCCTCACGCTCTGCGATTATCTCTGCTACCGTTTCACCCGGACGGCAGGCAATGCCGCGCGTTTTTATGTTCGTAAGTCGGCGGATAAGCTCCTGCTCGTCCACTCTGAGATATACGCAGATACCGTTTTCTCTCAGATGCTCCATGCCTGCGGCTGAGAATACAGCAGAACCGCCTGTTGCTATGACTGCCTTTTTGTCACTTATCGACAGCAACGCCTGTTCCTCCGCCTGCTTAAATCCGTCAAGTCCGCGCTCATCGATTATGTCCTGGAGCTTTGTTCCCTGCTGTTTCTGGATAACAAGGTCTGCGTCCACAAAGTCGTAGCCCATTGATTTTGCAAGCAGTACACCTACGGTGCTTTTGCCTGCGCCGGGCATTCCGATAAGTATTATGTTTTTCATTTTTGTGTCCTTCTCTTTTGTTCTTTGTATCAGCCGTTATTGGCTGTCATTACTTTCTCATAGTAGTACCAGTTATCACCGAGCGATGAAGTTTCGCTGTCGGAAATATCCGTCGCTGAATAGATAAGCTGTTTTGTATTGCCGCTGTTGAAGCTGAAACGCACTGCATTATCCTGCTTTTCTACACCGTAACAGTAAGTATGGCACAACACATCAAGCTCCTCCGTCAGCTTATCATAAAGCGGCTCGCCGTTTTCATCAGCCTTTATGACCGACTTTTCAAAAAGTCCGCCGTGAGCGGCTGTAATTTTATACTCGGCAATATCAGTACCTGTGCTTATAATGCTGTCAAGTATAACGGAATACTTCGACTTTACCTGAAGTATCTCACGCTTTTCACACTCGGCGATCCCTGCCCTAAGACAAATATCCCTCAAAAAGAACGAGCCTATCAGCAGTACAAATACTCCGACAATTACAACGGCAGTTATAACTTTACGCTTTACACTTTTTCTTTCAGCCACCATGCTCACCTGCCTTGTCAATATCCGCCGACTGCATAGCCTCCAGCGTGTCTTTGAGCAACGTCAGCGGACCGCCGAGCTTATCCACTCCGTTCACACGGAAATTCGGCTTGCCTGAAGCAACATCCAGCATCATAGCCTTACCGTATTTTCCGCCGACAGCAGAAATACGCTCCATTGTCTTCGCGTTGATCTTTTCCGGATAGAACAACATCGAATCCCCGCTTTGTATTATCTCGGTAAGGTGCATCATACGGGCGATCCGCCTAAGCTTTGCGACCTCGATAAGTCCCTCTACAGCTTTCGGAACATCGCCGTAACGATCGATAAGCTCATCTGTGACATCGTAAGCATCATCGTCATTTTCGATCATCGCTATCTTTCTGTAACAGTCAACTCGCTGTGCCTGATTTGAAATATACTTCTCGGGAATAAACGCATCGACCCTGATATCCACCAGACATTCGGGGGTGATCTCAGGTGCTTTGCCCTGTTGCTCAAGTATTGCTTCATTAAGAAGCTTTATATACATATCATAACCGACAGATGCCAAGTGTCCCGACTGGCTCTGACCGAGGACTGAGCCTGCGCCCCTTATTTCAAGGTCCTTCATTGCTATCCTGAAGCCCGAGCCGAAGCGTGTAAACTCCCTTATAGCATCGAGTCGCTTAGTTGCGACCTCACTCAGCACCTTGCCGCGTTTGAACGTGAAATATGCATATGCACGGCGGTTTGTACGTCCGACACGACCTCTCAGCTGATGGAGCTGGGCAAGTCCCATACAGTCTGCATTCTCAATGATAAGCGTGTTGCAGTTAGGAACATCAACGCCGGTTTCGATAAGCGTTGTGCAGACGAGCACATCTATCTCACCCTCGATAAGCCTTCTCCATACATCGAGCAGCTCTTCCTCGCTCATTCTGCCGTGCGCTATGCCGATATTGGCATCAGGCACCATAGAATGAATATCGGCGGCGCAGGAATATATACTTTCTATGCGGTTATGAACATAATATACCTGACCGTTTCTGCGCAGCTCCTTGCTAATCGCCTGTGCTATTACTCCCCTGTCGTGTTCTACCACATAGGTTGTTATCGGGTGGCGGTCGCCGGGCGGAGTTTCAATGACACTCATATCGCGTATTCCGGACATCGCCATATTGAGCGTTCTCGGAATAGGGGTTGCGGATAAGGTCAGCACATCTACATTTGTGAATGCCTCTTTCAGCTTTTCCTTATCGTTTACGCCGAAACGCTGTTCCTCGTCTATAATAACAAGTCCGAGATCCTTGAACTTTACATCATCCTGCACAAGCCTGTGAGTTCCGACAACAAGGTCAAGCTCACCCTCTTCAAGCTTTTTAAGGATAGCTTTCTGCTCCTTTGCGGTGCGGAAACGGGATAACAGCTCAACTCTTATGTTGAAGCCCTCCATACGCTTTAAAACAGTCTGATAGTGCTGCCATGCCAGTACGGTGGTCGGCACTAGAATAGCACACTGCTTACCGTCACCTATACACTTGAATGCGGCACGGAGCGCAACCTCAGTCTTGCCAAATCCCACATCTCCGCACAACAGTCGCTCCATAGGGGCAGTACGCATCATATCATGCTTTATCTCTTCTATGCATCTGAGCTGATCGTCCGTTTCCACATAGCTGAAACGGTCCTCAAATATATGCTGTTGCTCGGTGTCGGGCGAGAACGCAAAGCCCTTTGCTTTCATACGGCGCGAATACAGCTCGATAAGCTCCTTCGCCATCTCCTGCGTTGCCGCTTTCGCCTTTATCTTTGCCTTTTTCCATGTGTCCGTACCGAGCTTATTGAGTCTTACCGTGTCCGCGTCACCGCTTCCGATATAGCGTGAAATAAGATCAAGCTGGGTTACGGGAACGTAAAGCACGTCCGCACCTGCGTATTTTATCTTGATATAGTCCTTTGATATCTTGTCCGCTGTGAGCTTCTGTACACCCTCAAATACGCCTATACCGTAAGAGCCATGTACAACTAAATCGCCCTGTGAGATATCACTAAGCGAACGTATCTGCGCACCCTTCTTGAACTTCTTTTTAGGCGTTGCCGTCTTTGAAGAAGATGCACTCGTTCTTGTGATAACGGCGATCTTCTCCTCGGGATATTCAAAGCCCGCCGATATTATGCCCTCTACTACGGTTATTCTTCCCAGATAGAATTTCTTGGGGCTTTTTGCGTAGTCTGCCTGATATCCGCTGTCACGCAGGTCGTCCGCAAGTATTTTTGCCGCCTTGTCCGTACCGCCGAATATAACGCAGGTATAGCCGTTCTTCTTATAGTTGTCAAGCTCCTCACACAACAGCTTGTATTCACCGCTCCACGGAGAAAGCTGTATTGAATCGACTTTCAGGATATCACCGAGGTCAATACCGCCGCCTCTTATGAACGTATCCATATAGATACGCACGTTATTCTTGACAGCGTCCTGATATTCAGCCTTGCTCATAAGGTATCTGTCGAGTCCCTTACATAGAACTCCGTCGTCGGTGAGCAGTTTGAGATCCTCAAGATGAGCTGATATCGCACCCTTTGCAGACTCTGCGGCGGTGAATGATTCACATACTATAAGCGTATTTGCATAATCGAATATACTTCCCGCCGTCTTGTAGCACAACGGGAAATATCTTGCAAGACAGCATACCGATAATCCGTCACGCAGTCTTGCTATGTCACGTCTTATACGCTTTGCCGCTTCATCGTTTTTCTTTTTGTTCTTCTCGGTCTTTTCAAGAAGTGTCTGCAACACCTCCGGCAGAACGCCCTCTTCAAATATAGTTTCTCCGCAAGGCGTTATACTGACGCTCTTTACAGTGTCAATTCTTCTTTGCGTATCTATATCAAACGATGCCACCGTGTCTATTTCATCGCCCCACAGCTCAATTCTGACGGGAAAATCACTGCTGACAGGATAGATATCCGCAAGCGAGCCGCGGAACGAGAACTGTCCCTTGCCCTCTATCATATCGCAACGTGAATAGCCTGCGGCAAGAAGTGTTTTTGCAAGCTCATCAAGCTTTATCTCATCGCCCGCTTTCAGCGTTACGGTGTGCTTTTTCAGCACGTCTTTCGGTACAGTGAGCTGTACCGCCGCTTCCGATGATGATATTATCAGCTTTACCTTACCCGAAAGCGCCGCCGACAGCGTTTCTATCCTTCTGTGCTCATATTCCTGTGACTGCGCCTCGGTATCGGTAAGCGTCAGATCTGAAGCGGGAAACTGATATGCGGACATATCCCCGCACATTGTGTTTATATCCTCGGTGAGCTTTGCGGCTGACGCTTCGCTCTCGGTTATGACAAGTATCGGGGAGGGTATCTTTTCATAGCTCAGTGACGCTAAAAAATGTGCCTTGTGTATATGCGAAAGTCCCGTCACCAACAAGGGGACGGGTTTATCGCTCAAAATATGATCGACTGACTTTTTATACTCGGTCAGCGTGTCAGCCATATTTTTAAGAAGTTCCATATTGCCTTTCTTTCTTACGAGTTGTACTTGTTCATCGCCATATCTATCTTGCCGGCAACAATAAGCTTTGCGGCTTCGGCAGCATTGTCAAGCGCCTTTTCCAGGTTCTCGCCGTCTTCCTTTTTGAAGCCCGACAGTACCCAGTCCGCAAGCGGAAAATCAGGGTGCGGCTTTGCACCGACACCTATCTTTACGCGGGGAAAAGCGTCACTGTTTGTGAGCAGTATAATGCTCTTTATGCCGTTATGACCGCCGTCACTGCCTTTTCTGCGTATCCTTGTCCTGCCGACATCAAGCGAGATATCATCGTACATTACAAGTATATTCTGAGGTGCGAGCTTATAGAAGCTCATAGCCTCACTTACCGCTTCGCCGCTGTTGTTCATAAAGGTTGACGGCTTCATTAAAAGGCAGTGCTTGCCCTCTATCACACAGTCCGCTATCAGCGACTTGAATTTCAGCTTCTTTATCTGCACGCCGAGCTTTTCGGCAAGTGTATCTACCGCCATAAAGCCTGCGTTGTGGCGCGTGTTCTCATACTGTGTACCGGGGTTTCCGAGTCCCACTATGAGATATTCGACAGCGCCCTGCGGTGCAGGCGCTCTGCCTGCGGCTATCTTATCAAATATATCGGATAATGACATTTTTATTTGTCCTTTGCTTTTGCTGTTGTCACAGATTTTCTGAGGTAAGCCGTTGCAAGTCTGCTCATCATTCTTGCAGCCTTTTTACTTGCGGGCTTTTTCATTCTCCACGTCCAGTTTCCTCCGACAGTCGATGGAACGTTCATACGTCCCCTGCCGTCAATGCCGAGGATATCCTGCATGGGTATTATTGCAAGGGCGGCGGGACTTGAGTAAACGCTTCTTATAAAGCTTACATTCTTGTGCTCCAAGAAGTTTGCGTTTATGTAGCTCTTTGCCATCTTTGCCGCCTTAGAGTCTGCGGATCTGAGCCAGCCCATTATAGTATCGTTGTCGTGTGTTCCTGTATACGCAACGCAATTATTCACATAGTTGTGGCACAGGTGCGTATTGTCCTGATATTCGTTATTGAAGCCGAACTGTAAAACTCTCATACCGGGGAAGCCGGTATCGCTGAGAAGCTTTTTAACGCTGTCGAATATATCGCCTAAATCCTCTGCTATGATATTTACATCGCCGAGCTGTTCTTTCACCGTGTTAAACAGCTTCATACCGGGGCCCTGCTTCCACTCACCGTATTCCGCCGTTGTTGCGTCCGCGGGTATAGCATAGTAAGTATCAAATGCGCGGAAGTGGTCTATTCTTACCATATCGAACAGCTTCATAGCGTGGCCTATTCTCGCGATCCACCAGCTGTAGCCGTCACGCTCCATAGCGTCCCAGTTGTACAGCGGGTTGCCCCACAGCTGTCCTGTAGGCGAGAAATAATCGGGTGGTACCCCCGCAACAAGAGTAGGTCTGAGTGAGATATCCATAGTGAACAGCTGAGGATCTACCCATACATCGGCGCTGTCCATCGCCGCATATATCGGAATGTCGCCTATTATGGAAATACCATTCTTGTTCGCATATGCTTTCAGCTTGTTCCACTGGGTAAAGAACATATACTGTACAAAGCGGTGGAACTTTATCTCCTCTATATGCTCTTCCTTGAATGCGGTGAGCGCTTCGGGCTTTCTGAAACGCAAGTCCTTATCCCACGTCAGCCATGAGCGCAGCTCGTTATTCTGCTTTATCGCCATAAACAGCGCATAATCCTCCAGCCACCAGCCCTGCTCCTGCACAAATGCAAGATAAGCGACATCTTCCTTGAAAGAGAAGAACGCCTTGTGCAGAAGCTCGTTCTTCTGCGCTATCACCTTTTCATAGTCGACCGCAGACGGATCTTCGCCGTACTCTCTGCCTTTTATATCATCGGGTATGAGAAGTCCGAGCTCGACCAGCTCCCACAGGTCGATAAGCAGAGGGTTTCCTGCGAATGCCGACGGTGACTGATACGGAGAATCCGCATAGCCTGTCGGGTGAATAGGCAGTACCTGCCAGTACTTCTGCCCTGCCGCTTTAAGCCAGTTGACAAATTCAAACGCCGGTTTTCCGAGCGTTCCTATGCCCTCGTTTGCAGGAAGGCTTGTTATATGGAGTAATACTCCGCTGCTGCGTTTAAGTTCCATAATATCGCCTTTCGGAATTAAATCTTACTTTTCGTCATTCATACTTGTTCTGAACGGAGCAACAGGTATTCCGTTCTTGCCATACAGCGTAACATCGCCGTAATTTGTCCAAAGATAACGTACATAAGCGGGCTTTTTGACCTCGTCTGCATAAACGCTTATTGTTCCGTCCTCGTCTATTACGGCGCACGCAGGCTTATAGTCCTTATCAGCTCCTGCAACTTCAAAGCCTGTTATACCGTTGTCGCCCTTTATGTCAAAGCCGCTCTCGGCGTGGTCAAAGCTTATTACCGCTCTGTCGCCCGATACTGTCATATTCTTATAGATAGGACCGAATGCTTCTGTTTCGTTGTCGCCGTAAACATGGTGCATAGCCTGTAAGTACAGCCTGTGACCTACCGGTACTTTATTCTTGGGGTGGATCTCGTTGAACTCGCCGCAGTCAAGGATAACTGCGATACCTGTATTCTTGACCGTCTTGAATGTACGCATCTGCGCCTCTCTTATAAGGCACCAGTGCTTCCAGTCGGGGTCGGCTTTATAGCGGTGCATCGGGAGCTGTACAAACATAAACGGAAGCTCATCGTCTGCCCAATCATCTCTCCAAAGCTGAATAAGCGCCTTGAACAGCTTGAAATATGTCTTAGGTCTGTTGTCATCGGTTTCACCCTGATAGTAGATAACACCCTTGATAGTATACGGGCATACACGCTTTACCATACTGTCATAAAGCGCTGTAGCGTGGAAAGGATTTAAAGGTGTCATAGGACCCGGATACTTGCTGACACCGCAGTAAGCCTGACATTCGCCCCATGTTCCGTCGGGGTGTGCACTGTAGAACTCTACCGACTTCTTCTGCCACTCCTCCTCATACTTTACATAGTCGAGGTACTCCTTGTCCATTTCTTCTCTTGAACGACCTGCTACCGCATTATCAAAGTCATCAAGATAAGCCTTAAGGTCGGTATCTTTTTCAAGTGACTCACGGCTCATCCAATAGCTTGCGCTTGTGCCGCCCCAGTTACAGCCGATTATTCCGACAGTAACGCCCAGTCTGTCCGCAAGCTCCTTGGCATAGAAATACGCAACTGCGCTCCACGCTCTTGCACTTTCACAGTCAAAGCAGCTCCAGCCTGTGTTTTCTTCGTCACGGAAGAACTTTTCGTCCATATTGCAGTTCTTCTGTGTGTAGTAGTAACGTACATTCTCCGTTTTGTCGTTTGCAAGATGTTCCTTGCCGCCCGTGCAGTTCTGAAGCTCAAGCTCCATATTGCTCTGACCGCCTGCAAGCCATACCTCGCCTATCATAACGTTACCAAACACGATAGTTTCATCACCGTTGCTTATCTTCATCTCGTAAGGACCGCCCGCTTTCATTGCAGGAAGCGTAACGCACCACTTCTCATCGGCTACCTGCGTTACAGCAGTGTTTCCGCATATAGAAACTATTATGCTTTCGCCGTCCTTACCTGTGCCGAATACTCTTACATTCTTATCTCTCTGGAGAACCATATTACTGCTGAATACCGCAGCCGCTTTAAATTTAGCCATTGTTTTTCCTTTCACTTGACATTTTCGTTTTTCTTCTTGTGTTTTGCTTTGGCAAGAACCTTCTGTATGTCTTGTCAGACCTGTCCGGTTTTACTGTTCTGTCAGTTACAAAAGCAGGTGCGGGCAGATCTTTATTTATAAGAGAATCATACAAATTTTCATCTTTTTCATCGGACAGTACATACCGTTTTGTCCAAAGGTATTCCCTGTCTGCTTTCTTTTCAAACCTTACCGTTACCTTTATCGAGTGCTTATTACAGTGCATGACCGCCATATAGTTCATCGGTCTTAGCCACACAAGCTTGCCTTTCAGCGTAGCGGGCTTTCCGCATATCGGGCAGACGTATCGGTTAAGCGGCGACAATCTCGGCACACTGTTCATACGGGCGGTCTTTACTGTTCCGTACGATGTCTGACATATTCTTCTGAAAGGATTTGTATGTGCATAGTCGACCTTTCTCTGCCACTCTATTTCACTCGGTATATTATTTATTTTAGTAAGGACAAGTGCTGTGTAGTATGCATCATTTATTGCGCTGTGGTAATCAAGCTCCTGCTGTACACCGGTGATCTCGACCGCCGACTGAAGCGTTATCTGCGGACGGTCAATATCATACTGCCTTGTCATGAGCGGCTGAAGATTGAACCAGTCGGAAAGCCAGCTTACATCATAGTTGTAAAACAAACACTGTCCGCGCAATGTCGGTATATCATCGGGTCCCCATGTTGCTATAATGCTGTCCCCGAAGCCCTCGCACCACTGTCTGAAACGCTCCATGACGATCACCAGATCATCTGCATCCTTAAGATCGTCCTTTGTTATGCCTGTCAGCTTCTTTATTCTGCCTTTAAGCTCCGTATAATATCTCGGCTTTACAAATTCCGAAAAGAAATTTTCACTTATCTTTCCGTCGGTAACCGCCACAGCGCCTATCTGTATTATCTCTACCTGCAACACCTTAGTGCCCGCTATCCGCGTTTTTTCCTTGCATACAGGTTGACTCCATTCCATATCAAGCACAATGTATGTCACCCGTGCGCCTCCCTTCCGTATATCATATAATATAACACTCAAAGCCCCGCATAGTCCTGCGGGGCATAAGTATTTATATCGCGACTTCTATTTTCTCGTTGAAATCGTGATATTTATAGTCTTTCAGCGTAAAGCTGTTTTTAGTGAATTTATAGAAATCGGTTATATCCTCGACCGCCATTTCAGGTGCGGGATACGGCTCTTTCTCAATAATACGCTTTACCGCGTCAATGTGTCTGTCATAGATATGAGCGTCCGCTATAACGTGTACAAGCTCGCCTGCCCTGAGTCCGGATGCTTTTGCAAACATTATGAGAAGCGCGGCATACTGGCACACATTCCAGTTGTTCGCGGTGAGCATATCCTGCGAACGCTGATTGAGTATAGCGTTCAGCGTATCGCCTGTGACATTGAACGTCATACTGTATGCGCAAGGGGCGAGTCCCATCTCATGCAGATCCTTGTGATTGTACATATTCGTCATTATACGGCGGCTTGCGGGGTTATGCTTAAGGTCATACAGCACTCTGTCGACCTGGTCAAACTCACCCTCGGGGTAAATACTCTTCTGTCCGAGCTGCCAGCCGTAAGCCTTGCCTATCGTGCCGTTCTCATCAGCCCACGAGTCCCATATATGGGTAGATAAATCAGCGACCCTGTTACTCTTCTTCTGATATATCCAGAGTATCTCCTCTATCGCAGAGCGGTAAAAGATACGACGGAGCGTCATTACCGGAAACTCTTTTCTGAGGTCATAGCGGTTCACCACGCAGAACTTTTTTACGGTATGCGCGGGTGTTCCGTCCTCCCAGTGAGGTCTTACCTCGCTGTCTGTATCCCATGAGCCGTTTTCTATTATATCACGGCAGTTTTCAATAAAATATTTATCGGCTAAACTCATTATGCGTTATGCGTCCTTATATCTTTGATAACAGCTTTGTTGTCGAGAAATCTATCTGGTCGAATGTACGGCTCTCGAACATATTAAGACTGTCGATACCGCTCATATTATAGATAGAAACACCGGCGCTTGAAGCGTATGTCTTTACGTTCTTGAGCAGTGTCTGTGCTTCCTCAGGGTAGTCGTACTTTTTCTCATCGTTTACAAGCGCCTCTTCATAGCCTGTTATCTGCGCATCGTAAATTCCGTCAAAGCCGTATATGTATATCTCCGAAAATCCTTCATACAGTGCAAGCTGTAAGGCTATATAAAGGTCGTCTATGCGTCTTAAAGCCTCGCTGTGCTGTGTAGAACCGAACGAGGGGAGCTGAGGGATGAATCCGTTACCCATTATATTAAAGTATGTGGGCTTCTTAGCAAACTTATCCTCAAAAACGGTCACATTGCTTGCGATAAAGCTATCCATAGCTTCTATGTACTTTCCGTTTCCGAGATAATGCTCGGCGTTAGACAGTATATACTGCGTAGGACGGAGCGGAGTTTTGCTGAAGAACTTGCATATACCGTTATAGCTTATGCACTTCTCGTTGAACAGGAGGTTCAGCTCATCAAGCTTTACACCCTCTTTATAGCCGACGATAAAGCAACGTTGTCCGCGGAATTTATCCTTGCATTCCCTGAGCTGTGCTTCAGTGCGGCGAACATCCTTTTCAAGCTTTTTCTGTGTGGATTTATCGGAAATGTTGAACTGTGAACGCTTTATCTTCATATATGTGCCAAGGAAGCCTACAGGCTGATTTACAAGGCAGTAGTCGCGCTCTGTAAAGCCATACTGCTGTAAACGCTTTTCGATAGACTGTGCGCTTCCGACACGTCCTGTCATACCCTTGAGATATACCTCAAGCTCATCGTATGACGAAGAAACAAGGACATAATACGCCTTTGACATACCGTTAAGCTCTGTAATACTGCGCAACGAATTGTCGCCCTTTACAAGCGTACGTTCATCATTTGTAGCAACAAATGCAAGCTCCGGAACACGCACACCTTTTTTTCTAAGCTGACCGAGTACTTTTTTGAGTATCTCGGCGTTGACACCGCGTCCGTCGCCGAGTATCACCAGCTTACGCTGACCGATTATCTCGATGTTTTTGATAATCTGCTTCTTGTAGTTACCTGCCTTGAAGAACTTAGTAAGCTTGGCATTGGTAAGAGAATCATATGTCATCATAAACGCTCACTTCTCCTTTTAAAATATATATTTCTCTGAATTGTTGCACTATTGCTACTCAGCGATCAACCTTCGCCGAGTATGAATTATTAACCCTCGCTGAGTATGAACATATCATAAATAACCTTGATAGCCTTTTCAAAGTCAGCCTCATGGATACCTACGATGATATTAAGCTCACTTGAACCCTGATCTATCATCTTGATGTTGATGTCTGCGTGTGATAATGCCGCAAATATTCTTGTGGCAGTACCCTTCTTTGACTTCATACCACGACCAACGATAGCGATAAGCGCTAAATCGTTCTCAATCTCAATATGGTTAGGATCTGTGACCTCACATATCTTCTCAACAATATCGGGAGTCTTGTCAACGTCCTTACCGTCAACGATGATGCTCATCGTATCGATACCGGTGGGGATATGCTCAAAACACATACCGTTTGCTTCAAGTACTGTCAGTATTCTGCGTAAGAAGCCGATCTCGCTGTTCATCTCGTCCTTTTCGATCGAGATAACACTGAAGTGCTTTTTACCTGCAATACCTGTGATTATGTGCTGAGGAGGCTCGTTATCCTCTGCAACTATCATTGTACCCTTTGCCGAAGGGTCGTTTGTGTTACGGATATTTATCGGTATCTTTGCGCTTCTTACGGGGAAGATAGCGGCTTCGTGAAGAACCGATGCGCCCATGTATGACAGCTCACGAAGCTCCTTATATGTGATAGACTCGATGACCTTTGGTTCGTCAACTATTCTGGGGTCGGCAATAAGGAAGCCGTTTACGTCTGTCCAGTTTTCATAAAGCTTGGCATTGATAGCCTTTGCGACGATAGAACCGGTTACGTCAGATCCGCCTCTTGAGAATGTACGGACAGTGCCGTCGGGGTTAGCGCCGTAGAAGCCGGGGATAACCGCGTGTGAGATACCGTGCAATACAGAAGCAAGACAGGTATCTGTAAGAGTATCGTCAAACTTTCCGTCCGGACGGAAGAACACTACCTTAGCCGCATCTATAAACTCATATCCGAGGTAATTTGCGAGAATGATACCGTTTAAGTATTCACCACGGCTTGCGGCATAATCTCTGCCTGCTTTCTTGCGGAAGTTATCGATTATTGTTTCATATTCGTCATCAAGCGAAAGAGTAAGACCCAGATCACTAATAATTCCGTTGAAACGCTCTGCAATAGGTGCAAACTGATTGTATGCATTCTTACCTTCGTTCGTTACTGCGTCATAGCAGGCATAGAGCATATCCGTAACCTTGATATCATCCTTGAAACGCTTGCCGGGCGCACTCGGAACTACATATCTGCGTTCCTTGTCGCTTCTTATTATATCAGCTACCTTGCGGAACTGATTTGCATCGGCGAGCGAGCTGCCGCCGAACTTGACTACCTTACTCATTTTTTGTTTCCTTTCTTGTATACCGTTTGTGTCCCTTTTTTCCGATTTTATAATACGGGACTATATTCTATAATATTTTACCACAGCAGAACGCAAAAATCAATAGCATAAATCAAAAACAAGCGCGCCAACCCTCATTCTCCGCCATATAAATTTCATATTCACACTACAGATGTTTCATTCACCTATACGCAAACCCCGGGCATTGACTTTAACCAAAGATTTAACGTACTGTACTATTTTCTTCGTTGCACTATTCCGCGCCAAGCGGGGAGTGTGACACAACCTAAAAAAGGAAAAGTGAGTCGAAGCGCAAAGGATAGTGCGCGCGGCTCATTTTTTGGTATGTGGAGAAAATCTGTTTTTATTGCATTTCAATTATGCTGTTTTAGTAATTAACAATGATAGCAGGCTACCGATAGCGCTTTTCGCGGGATAGCACTTCTCGGGTTCTCTATTCTGTGCGATAACGTTGCTGCTATGTGTGAGGGAGACAACCCAAGGGGAGA
>ERZ826146.367-NODE-367-length-54227-cov-9.392804_pt1 | contig 54227 bp, 69 predicted proteins | sample MGYA00519857_ERZ826146 | MGnify/ENA primary metagenome ERZ826146 (study PRJEB31778, sample SAMEA3449222) | human gut metagenome | biome: human gut; feature: human-associated habitat; material: faeces | place: United Kingdom | collected 2010/2012 ...
AAAGCCGCATACTGTCCGCGCCTTCGTAAGCCGGATCGGTATCTGGGAAATGTTTTCCGATATCTCCCAAAGCTGCAGCCCCAAGCAGCGCATCCATAATCGCATGCACCAGCACATCCGCATCCGAATGTCCAAGCAGACCTTTCTCATACGGGATCTCCACGCCTCCCAAAATCAGGCGGCGTCCCTCGACTAATTTATGCACATCATATCCCATGCCAACTCTCATGGTTCCTACGCTCCTTTATATCAGGCAAAATTAAAGTATCGTACTATAATCTATCATATTTGCCCCATATATGCAAACGTTTCCTTTTCTCATGGTTAGAATTGCCACAATTTGTTTTTCTATATTTACGAATCTGTCATTTCATTGTAAAATGTTACTATCACAGGCATAGAGTAAAATGTACTGTACAAATTTATACATAATGAGGAGGGTTTATTATGGGTAGATCCGGCGGCGGTGGCGGCGGCTTTAGCAGCGGCGGTCACGGTGGCGGCAGTCATCATGGTGCAAGTTTCAGCGGCGGTGGCGGTAGCTTTCGCAGCAGTGGTTCACGCGGAGGCGGTTTTGGCGGTGGTCCAAGGCCTCACGGTCCCGGTCCGGGACCTAGACCATACGACGATTACGGTCCGGGGCCACATTACTATCATGGAGGTCCGGGCATGCCACCACCTCCACCACCGAGAAGAAGATATTATGGAGGCAGAACAACTTACGTATATTCAAACGGCAGTAGCGGCGGTGCATTTGTTACTATAATCATGCTCATGCTCGTCCTGATCGTATTCTCTTTCTATATGCAGTTTAAAGGTGGATATACAGGCGACACACTCAGCGATAACCGTATTTCCGAATACGCAGAAGATCAGTATAATACAATATTCAGCGGTCGCGAGGACGGACTGCTCCTGGTCGTAGATGAAAACGACAATGGTCAGTTCAAATATGGTGTCAAAGCCAATGCACTTATGGATACATACATTAACAGTATGATCTCCGCATATCAGAATAACTACAATGATGATCTCGGTATCCAGTTAAAGGGCATGCTGGAAGACACATTGGAAATCATGAAGCAGGATGGCATCTCAAAAATCAAATCCGACAAGGCATTTGACTCTCACTGCTATCGGGATGATTTAAACTGGATTGATACAAAGAACAACGTCGTAACCGGCGCACAGGAATTCTACGATGCAACCGGTATCCAGTTCTATGTAATGTTCGTAAAGACTCGTACCATCGCCAAGGCAACGAATCATTCTGCCGGCGTATTCAAGGTACTGATCATCGCAGCAGCGGTTGTCATCGTCGTATGTATCCTCTTCTCATGGTGGAAGAAGCGTACCGCACAGAAGAACAAGGAGCAGGAGGACTTAGAGCGTACATTAAAGACACCGCTTGAAACCTTTGGTTCCACACCGATGGATGATTTAAAGGCTAAATACGATAATCAGGATAATAACCAGTCATAACGCTGAATCCGAATTTGCCAATTCTGATTTAAAAGAAAAAAGGGAATGTTTCCATGTAATTCATGAAAACATTCCCTTTTCTTTTACCATGCAGTTGCAATATCTAACTGATTTGGATTTGACGCTGCAAATCCGCCTGTATCTACTACTATCGCTGTACCAAGGCTGCTCTCTACAAGCGATCCTCTTGGATGTGTGTTCAGATCTGCGGCAACCATAACATAATCACCGTACATTTTTACGCCATCCTCGCGAACCCAATACTGCCCTGGAATTCCCATTCCCTGCATCGTTGCTACGACACCATTCATATTCAAGTTGTAATACGTTTCTTTTCCGCTTGGTCCGTAGTTTACACCCTTGGATGCAGTCAGCTTTCCGTCTCCGGTCTGATTTGTATATGTAGTCACATATGTCTGTGCATTTTGTGCGGTTTTTAAAACTGCCTTCTCTGCATAATATGTCTCTACCGTCTTCAGGAATTCATCATAATTGTCGCGAACTGCCAATACCTTGTCTCGCTCGTCGCTCGCCATCAGTGACGGCTTGATCTCAACTGGTAATGACTTTACATGTGCGATGAACTCCGAATATACCGGATTCGTCCGTGCTTCGACCATCGTCTGAAGCATGCTTCTGTCTGCAACCGATGTTTCTTCTATCATATTTGTCACATTCATATTTGTCTGAAACTTCGGTGTGAGTTTTGCTACATCAGTCGTTACAGCCTTTGTCATATCATTCCCAATACTCTCTGTAACTTTCGCTGCCTGAACAGCTTCTCCGATGCGCTCCTGCGTTGTAACTGCTGCAAGCACCATAGACTCTGTTGTCATTGCCGGTGCCGGAGCTTCTGCAAGTACCTCTGTTACCTTCTCATTTGTTGTGCTATTGGCTTTGTAATCTTCCAATAATGTTGGTGCGTATAAACATACTGCTAAGATCATCACAAATCCTATCATTAGCTTTTCGATGTTTAACCTCATCTAATCACTCCTTTTCCAAAACCGTTTGTTCGCAACAAACTTCCCCTATTTAACATCATGTTTGTTAACTTGTCAATACATTTTTGAAATTTTTTAGAAATATTTGAAACATTTTTGTAACATTTTTCGATGTTTTGTCACAATTAATCACATTTCCTGCATTATTTACATATTTTAGAACAGCATCCGAACGAATTCGACAACCGCGCATCGACAAAAAGGCACAAAAAAATCTCATGCCATTTCTGACATGAGATTCTATTTGCACATTCTATTCTATATAGAATTTCAGGCATAAAAAAATAGCGGAAGGGGGATTTGAACCCTCGACACCACGGGTATGAACCGTGTGCTCTAGCCAACTGAGCTATTCCGCCATATTATATTGATATCTATGGGACCTATAGGGCTCGAACCTATGACCCTCTGCTTGTAAGGCAGATGCTCTCCCAGCTGAGCTAAGATCCCATATTCATCGGTCGCTACCGCAACCGACTTGATTAGTATACTATCCGTATTGCAAAAAGTCAACACTTTTTTTCTATTTTTTTGCATCTATTTTCCCGGGGCAGTTTGAAGGCGGAAAAGACCGCTTTTCGCCTTCTACTCTTCCTCCAACAGACGATCCACCAGTTTCACACATTCCGCCGCATCCTTGGAATAGCCGTCCGCACCGATCTCCTCCGCAAAGCTTTCCGTGATCGCCGCACCGCCGATGACAACCTTCGCCGTACATCCGCGCTCTTTGACAAGCTCCACCACGTCCTTCATGCGCATCATCGTCGTCGTCATCAGCGCGGAGAGCCCTATCACCCTTGCGTTTTCTTTCATCGCAGTATCTACAATCAGATCTGCCGGAACGTCTTTTCCCAGATCAATCACATGATACCCGTAATTTTTCAGCATCAGCACCACAAGATTCTTCCCGATGTCATGGATATCACCCTCCACGGTCGCCACGACGAGCGTTGCCTTCGGCTCCTTGTCCGAGCGTGCTAACATCGGCTCTAAATATTCGATCGCCACCTTCATCGTATTCGCAGACGAAATCAGCTGCGGCAGAAAATACTTCTGCTTGTCGAACAGCTCGCCGACCTCGTTGATCGCGGGAATCAGATGTCCGTTGATGATGTCATCCGGCGTCTCCCCGGCGTCTAACGCGTGTTTGACCTCGTCTAAAATATGATTCTTATTGCCCTTTAAGACCGCGGTAAAAACCGCACTGCGCGCCTCATTCGCGTTCCCGGAATCCTTCGCCCCGCCTGCGTTTCCCGCCTGTCCCGCGGCAGTGCCTTTCACGGCAGCGCCCTTCGCCGTCCCGACAGGTACCCACACATGTTCCATGCCCTCATGCTTCTCGGACAGATAATTCATGCGCCCGATATAGCGGATGCCGCTCTCCTCCTTGTTCAGAAGCATGTCCGATGCAAATGCCGCATTCATCAGAAGTTCCTGGGAAGGATTTGCAATCGCCATCGTAAGGCCGTTTCCGATCGCCATTGTGAGAAATGCCGTGTTGACATAGGAGCGCTCCGGAAGTCCGAACGAAATGTTGGACAGTCCGCAGACCGTCGGCAGTTCCATCTCATTTTTGCAGAAAGAAAATGTCTCAAAACACTCCAGCGCCGCCTTCGGATTGGCACCGATCGTCGCCACCAGTCCGTCCACCACAATGTCCTCTTTTCCCATGCCGATCGCTTCCGCGCGTCTTAAGATCTCACGGATGATCCCGTGCTTTTCCGCAGAATCCTTCGGCAGCCCCTCGTCCGAGAGCGGCAGCAAGATAAACATGGCACCGTACTTCTTTGCGATCGGCAGCAGATACTCGATCTTTTCTTTTTCCAGAGAAATGGAATTGACAAGCGCACGTCCCGGATAGATGCGCAGCGCCGCCTCGATGATATCCACATGGCTGGAATCGATGCAGAGCGGCAGATCTACCGTGGAAGTCACTTCATAGATGGCGTCTAACATCATCTGCTTTTCGTCAATTCCGTTCATTCCCATATTGATGTCCAGAATCTGTGCGCCGTTCTCCTCCTGCTCCGTCGCCATGGTCCGCACCATACTAAGACTTCCCTCTTTTAACTCCGCCTGCAGCTTTTTCTTTCCTGTCGGATTGATCCGCTCTCCGATCACCATGAACTTACCGTCAAGCCGGATCTCCACATGCATCCGCTCCGAGGCGAGCATACGTCTTTTCTTTGTGAGAGGCATATGCACCGGCATGGAACCCACCGCCTGCTTTAATGCACGGATATGCGCCGGTGTCGTGCCGCAACATCCACCGATAATCGCCGCGCCCGCCTCCACAAGCTTCGCGCCGACTGACGCAAACTCCTCCGGCGTGGTACGATACACGGTCACGCCGTCACAGAGCTCCGGCATACCGGCATTCGGCTTTGCCAGAAGCGGAATCGTCGCATACTCCACCATCTGCTGTACCGGATCAATCATCGCCTCCGGTCCGGTGGAGCAGTTCAGTCCCACAGCATCCGCTCCGAGGCTCTGCAGCACAATCACCGCAGTTGCCGGATCAGTTCCGTAGAGCGTCCGCCCATCCTCATTGTAGGTCAGCGACACCATAATCGGGAGATCACACACCTCGCGGATAGCAATAACCGCAGCACGGCATTCCTGAAGACTCATCATGGTCTCCACGACAAAAAGATCCGCTCCCGCCTCGCAGATCACCTTCGCCTGCTCCTTATACACTTCCACCAGATCTTCAAACATCAGATCGCCGAGCGGATAAAGCTGCCGTCCCGTCATCGTCAGATCGCCCGCCACATATGCCCTGCCGCCTGCCGCGCGCTTTGAGAGCGCCACCAGCTCACGGTTCATCTGCACCAGAGAATTCTCCAGTCCGTACTCCTCCAGCTTGATCCGGCTTGCCGTAAAGGTGGGCGCGAACAAAATATCGGTGCCCGCCTCCACATAGCGCTCCTGCAATTCTATCAGAACCCCCGGGTTCTCCAGAATCCACTGCTCCGGGCAGACCCCGACCGGCATTCCTGCTTTCTGCAGATTCGTTCCTGTCGCGCCGTCCAATATCACCGGTCTGCTTCCCACAAGTGTCGCAAATTCCTCTCTGGTCATTCCCGTATCCTCTCTATCATCCGTTCTTGCTTATCAAGCCACATCTTACCATTTCCCCATGCCGGGTGCAAGTATTTTCCAATGTTTCCTGCAATCCGCGCCACGGCACCGCCGTTTCTTGATTGTTTTCCCGTTTTATTGTATCATTCTGTAGATACATTTACAGAAAGGATACTCGACTATGAAACAGCCTGTCAGTCTGATTGCCCTCGATATGGACGGCACTCTTTTTAACGGACAAAGTGAGATCTCAAAGGAGGATCAGGACGCCATTCGCGAAGCTTCCTCCCGCGGAATTCACGTTGCCATATCGACCGGACGCCCTTACGCCGGGCTTCCCGTCACACTTTTATCCGGTCTCGGCGTCTCCTATGCCATCACCTCCAACGGTGCTGCCGTCTATCATCTGCCGGACCGCCTCTGCATCCATGAATCTGCGATGGAGCCTGCGCTTGTATGCCCCATCATCGAAGAACTGCAAAAAAAGAGCATCCATATGGATGCTTTTATCAATGGCGACGGCTTCAGCCAGCGTTCCTGTGAGGGAAAGATCGACTGCCTGGACATGCCCACATCAATCAAACGCTACATTCACCGGACCAGAACCTTCACCGATGATCTCGCTGCCTATATCCGCGTCCACAATCTGAACGTCCAGAAGATGACGCTGAATTTTTATCCGCAGGAGGACGGCACTTTTCTCTACCGCGACGAAGTGATGCAGATCCTGTCAGAGCACCCCGAGATCACCTTTCTCTCCGGCGGCTACCACAATCTGGAATTCACCAGAGCGGGCGTCACCAAAGGAAACGGTCTCACCCTGCTCTGTTCGCACCTCGGCGTCGATATCGAAGAGACGCTTGCCTGCGGCGACACCCAGAACGACATCGACATTTTAAAAACCGCAGCGATCGGCGTCGCCATGGAAAATGCCCTGCCGGAAGTGAAGGAGATCGCAGACTTTGTGACGCGCTCCAATGAAAACAGCGGCGTCGCGCATGCAATCCACACGTTTGCCCTGTGATGCAGGCGCTTAAGCGTGTGTGATCACGCCGCCTCCCGCGACATAGTCTCCGTCGTACAGCACCACTGCCTGTCCCGGTGTCACGGCGCGCACCGGCTCTTCAAATTCACAGCAGATCTCATCCGCACCGGTGCGCCGCACGGTGCAGCAGCTTCCCGCATGCGAGTACCGGATCTTTGCCTTCAGGCGAACCGGCTCCTCAATGTCGGAGAGCGCCATAAAGTTCAGCTGATTCGCATACAGCCGGTTTGTATACACATCTTTATCACTTCCGAGAACTACCTCATTTGTCTCCGGGCGTATCTCTGTCACAAACACCGGATATCCAAACGCAATCCCGAGTCCTTTGCGCTGTCCGATCGTATAATGTGTAATTCCCTTGTGCCGCCCTAAAATCTCTCCGTCCACCGACACAAAGTTGCCCGGCGGCGGAACCATTTCCCCGCACTCTCTGTCTATAAATCCGGCATAATCATTGTCCGGTATAAAACAGATCTCCTGGCTGTCCTTTTTATGTGCAACCATCAGTCCGATGTCTTCCGCAATCGCACGGATCTCATCCTTTGTGTAATCTCCTACCGGCATGAGGGTATGGGAGAGCTGCTTCTGCGTGAGATTAAACAGCGCGTAGGTCTGATCCTTTGCCGCCGTCACGGAGTTGCGGATAGCATATCTTCCGTTGGAAAGCTGTTCCACGCGCGCGTAGTGGCCGGTCGCAATGTAATCGGCTCCGATCTCCAAACTCCTTTGAAGCAGGGATTCCCATTTCACATAGCGGTTGCATGCAATACACGGATTCGGCGTGCGCCCTTTTAAATACTCCGCTGTAAAATAATCCATGACATTCTTCTTGAACTCGCGCTTGAAATTCATCACATAATACGGAATCTCCAGACGATCCGCCACCCTGCGTGCGTCATCCACCGCCGAGAGTCCACAGCATCCGCCGCTCTCCGCCTGTGTAAACTGATCCTCATCCTGCCAGATCTGCATTGTGACTCCGATCACATCATATCCCTGCTGTTTTAACAAATATGCCGCCACGGAAGAATCCACTCCGCCCGACATACCGACTACTACTTTTTTTCCTGCCATGCCCGCTCCTGCCAACAAACATATGAGGTTGCCACACCTTACGGTATGGCAGCCTCATCTCTTCGTGTCTTCCAATGTTAAATTCCGGAATTGTAAAGATCTCCGGTGCTGTAATTATAAGTATACATACCATTCTTGCTGTAGGTATTCGCCTTCGCCGCTTCACTCTTCGCGTTGGATGCGATCTTCAGGAGATCCACATTCGTCTGCGTCGCATAAGATCCGTGCGTTGTAAACAGTGACTTCAGCTTGTCCATATCCGCCTTCTCAAAGCTCTTCTCGTCCACGGAAAGTCTGCCGTCGGCATCCACGGTAATGCCCGCTTTCTCCAACGTCTTCTCATTCGCTCTGGCATTGCTCTTCAAAGAGTTCGCCGCACGCAGAATGCTCTTCGTCTTAGAATCGTCCGCCCGATCCAGCAGTGAATTGTAATCATCCACATACGACTTCACCGCCTTATAGATGGCATCACGGTCATACTCCTGCGTCTTCGTGCCGTCCTCCGCGGTCTTCTCCACTTTGTTGAACACAGAATCCTTTCCGGTTGCTGTCAGCTTGGAAAGCGACTTCTCCGTACTCTCCGCCGCACTCTCAATCCGGGTCAGTGTCTTCGCGTCATCCTTCGCGGTTGAAATCGACGGGCTGACCTTCGTGGCGCTGTCCGTGGAATCCGACTTGCTGTAATAGGCACTCAAAAGCTTGAAATAGCTTCCGTTGCGGATCGTCGCATAATCGGAATAATTGATTCCGAGCAGATCGCTTCCGCCTCCCAGCAGAGAGGAAGTTGTATTGTTCCGGTTCAGACTGGAAAATAACACGCCCAGTGACGATGAATCATATCCTGAAATACTTGCCATACTCTATCACTCCTTTGAAAAAAAGCATCTGACCTCCGTGTCAGAATGTTGATCCGGCTGTTGCATTTGTGCACAATACCTTCTTGTTACCTCATGTTCTATATCGTCATTTTAGCCCGAAACCTTAGATTTTTCAAGCATTTTCTGGTGATTGTCCTTATTAAAATGTTTAACTATTGTTCATAGTTTATTCATATCTTATTGCTACAATAAAATTATCAAAAAACAAGACAATTCGTTACAATATATTTGATAATTTTTTCATAATAGCCCAGGCGCGCAAGTGTCTGGGCACTCCTCATTTCAGGGGGTTTTTCTCCCTTTTACGCAGACAGAGAGGGGCGCCGCACATGCGCGGCACCCCTCTCTTCTATTCCAGATCTATACGGCCTGTATTATTTCTGATCATTATACTTCACATCACGCACATCATAACCGTGGCGCTCTAACGCGCGTACCACACGCTCAAAATCCGGTGCTTCCACCCGAAGGAAGATCTCTGCCAGATCCATAACATCCGTCGGAATCACCATCATGTTGCAGATGTCTCCGCCCTCCTTAGCAATCAGCTCACAGATCTTGCCGAGCACACCGCGGATATCATACGTGTAGATTGCCATGGAATTGTGTTTGTTACCAAAGATCTTCTGATATTCCTTGAATACCGCCTGCTGCGTCACGATTCCAAGCAGCTTGTTCTGCTCGTTCGTGATCGGAATAAAACGAACTTTGGAGGTGATAAACATTGCTGCCGCTTCCTCAATCCGTGTATTCTCACCGATGGTCTCAATTCTTGTCTTCATGAACTCCATCACTTTTCGCTGTGCAAATTCTTCTCTGGTCCCTGTATAGTTCCGGAAAAATTCCTCAAACAAAAACTGTTTGGACAAAACACCCACAAACTGCTGTCCGTCCACTACCGGAAGCGAGAGAAGTCCCTGCTCGTCGATAATCTTCATTGCCTCTTCTACCGTATTCTCCACGCTGATACACGCCAGCTTACTGAAAGGCATCATAATTGCTTTTACACGCATAACCAATACCTCCTGTCTGCTTTTATTGTAAGTATATTATACACTAAATATTCTCAATTTGCCAGTCTATCGGTGCGATTCCATGCTCCTCAAGAAACGCATTTGCCTTGCTGAAATGCCGGCACCCGAAAAATCCCCGGTATGCCGAGAGAGGGCTCGGATGCGGTGCCGTTAAGATCAGATGCTTCGGATTCGTAAGCATCGGTATTTTGGACTGCGCCGGTCTGCCCCAGAGGAGGTACACAATCGGACGATCCTGGGCATTTACTGCCTGAATGACCGCATCGGTGAACTGCTCCCAGCCTCTTCCCTGATGGGAATTTGCCTGGTGCGCGCGCACGGTGAGGACGGTGTTGAGCAGAAGCACTCCCTGATCTGCCCATTTTTTCAGATAACCGTTATTCGGAATGTAACAGCCCAGATCATCATGCAGTTCCTTATAAATGTTCTGCAGGGAAGGCGGGATCTCCTTTTGCTCCGGCAGCACGGAAAACGAAAGACCATGTGCCTGATTTACATTGTGATAGGGGTCCTGTCCCAGCAGGAGCACCTTCACCTCACTAAGCGGCGTAAAATGAAAGGCATTAAAGATATCCTCCGCCGGCGGGTAGACCACTGTTCTGCTGTATTCCTCCCGCACAAATGTGTATAATTCCCGGTAATACGGCTTTCGGAATTCCCCCTGGATTGCCGGAAGCCAGTCATTGTCAATCATCGACATATCCCACTACTCCTTTTTTCACAGACAGCAGTGTGGGCGCACCGTGCTATCGCCGCACAGATACGCCCCTCGCTGCCAGATCGTTCTTCAGATCCATAATCTCAAGTTCTTTATAGTGAAACAGGGATGCCGCAAGAACCGCATCCGCTTTTCCCTTTGTCAGGGCATCATAAAAATGATCCTTCGTCCCGGCGCCGCCGGAAGCAATCACAGGAATCGATACATTTTCCGCTACCTGTCTGGTCAGTTCAATGTCATATCCCGCTTTCGTGCCATCGCAGTCCATGCTTGTCAGAAGAATCTCCCCTGCGCCAAGCCGGTCTGCCTTCATCGCCCACTCGACGGCATCCAGACCCACATCAATCCGTCCGCCGTTCTTATAGATATTCCACCCGGAGCCGTCCGCGCGTCTCCTTGCGTCAATCGCAACCACCACGCATTGGCTGCCGAATTTGTCTGCCGCCTCCGAGATCAGTTCCGGTCGGTTGATCGCGGAAGAATTGATCGCAATCTTGTCTGCGCCCTCGCGGAGCAGTGCCTTAAAATCATCCACCGTCCTTATGCCGCCTCCGACCGTAAACGGAATGAACACTCTCTCCGCCACGCGGCGCACCATATCGACCACGGTATTTCTGGCGTCCGAGGTAGCGGTAATGTCCAGAAATACCAGTTCGTCCGCACCTGCCTTATCGTAAGCTGCCGCAATCTCCACCGGATCTCCGGCATCCCTCAGATTCACAAAATTAACACCCTTTACCACACGCCCGCCATTCACATCCAGACAGGGAATCACTCTCTTTGTAAACATCGCATGCCTCCGCTATATTTCCGCAAAATTCTTCAATATCTGAAGTCCCACTGTGCTGCTCTTCTCCGGGTGAAACTGGCACGCAAACAGGTTGCCCTTCTCCACGGAAGCATGAATCGTCACACCGTACTCTGTGGTCGCCTTCACAATCGACGGATCTTTCGCTTTCAGGTAGTAGGAATGCACAAAATAGACATACGGCTGTTCCTTCAATCCGGCAAACAATCTTCCTTCATGCGGGAAATCCAGTGAATTCCAGCCGATGTGCGGGATCTTAAGTCCCGGCGCCTCCGGAATCTTCACGATCTCTCCGTCCAGCAGATGAAGTCCCTCCACGCCGTCACTCTCCTCGCTACCCTCAAACAGCAGCTGCAGCCCCAGACAGATGCCGAGAAACGGCTTGTCTTCCTGCACAACCTCGCGGATCACCTGATCCAGCTCATATTTTTTCAGCTGCTGCATTGCCGTTCCAAAAGAACCGACACCCGGCAGTACCACTCTGTCGGCCCGGCGTATGCTGTCATGATCTCTCGTGACCACACATTCCTCACCCAGCGCGAGGAACGCCTTTTCCACACTTTTTAAATTGCCTGCGTCATAGTCTATAATTGCTATCATTCTCTCACTCCGTCGATGTCATCCAAGTCCTGCTGCCGCCAATATCGAATACAGTTCCTGCGAGTAAGTATCCCTCTCACTCTCCGCGTACAGTTCCTGTGCGCGCTCCTGCGTAAGTCCGAACCCGGACAGTCCTGCCACCGCCTGGTCTCTGATCTTCGCGAGTTCTGTGGAGCAGCCGTAAGCCGCAGCCTCCTCGCTGTACTTATCGCATCTTCCGACCGCGCGGATGAGGGAATCCAGTGCCATGTCATAAATACCGTTTTCCATAAAGGTCTGGTATGCCTGATATTCTCCGGCTGCATTCGCCATGATGCTGTACTTCTGGTAGGTCTCCTGATCTGCCTCCTTGACCGTAAGTCCGCTCACATCCGCGAACGCTGCCTGATAGTCGCCCAGTTCATACGCCTGCTTGGCATTGTTGAAGCTCAGGGTATATCCGAACAGATTCGTTCCCACCAAGACAAGTGCAAGGAAAGACGCCGCCATGACCATAATCAGCGCCACCGGCTTCTTCGGAAGCGGCGGTGTATTGTCCGGCTCCTTCGGCTTCTTCGGCTTCTTGGCTTTCTGTGCTTTTTTCTCTGCCTTCGCCTTTTTCGCCTGTGCCTTCTTCTCTGCTTTCTCTTTCTTCGCCTGCGCCTTCTTCTCTGCTTTTTCCTTCTTTGCCTGCGCTTTCTTCTCTTCTTCTGAAATCTCCGGTTCCGCCTCTGCCTCCGGCTCGGCTGCCCCCGTTCCTTCCAGTTCCTGTAAGAGCTTTAAATTCTCATCGGAAAGATCATCCAGCTCCGGTGCCTGTTCTAAACCTTCCGGCTGTAATTCCCCGGTGTCCGCTGGTGCCTCCTCCGTCTCTTCCTCCTCACCAAACAGTGCGTCGCCGATTCTCTTGATCAGGCTCTTTTTCTCCTTTGCAGGAGCCTCATCCCCGGCATCTGGCTCATCTTTTTTCTTCTTTTTGCGGCGCTTTTTCTTTTTCCCGTCGTCCTCGTCCTGCACCTCATCCGCAGTCTCCGGCATTGCCGTCACGTCCGGCATTTCTGCGTCTGTGTCTGCGGCCGGAGCAGTGGGATCCGCCATCTGGCTCATATCCGGGAAATCGCCCTCCGACTGCAGCAGATCCATCAGATCTGAATCGTCGTCCTGGAAATCACCAATGGTATCGACCATAAGATCTCCGTCCTCCGACGCATGGGCAGTCTCCGCCGCTTCTGCACCGCCGGTGCTCTCATCCGCATCCCTTGCGCTGTCTAAAATGCCATCCAGATCCTTGAAGAACTGATTGTTCTCCTCCGTCGTCTTCTGTGTTCTTTCCTCTCCAGGCGCCTGATCCAGCTCATCCTCGAACTGTCTGATAAATGTGTCCGCATCTCCTTCCAGATCTGTATCCGCCTCAAAGGACTTTAAAAAATCGTCTTCCTCACTCATACCAGCTTTTTTTGTCTCCTGTTCTTTTTCTGCATAAAGCCCGTCTGCCGTATCGCCTGGCTCCGTCTCACGGGCTGTGTCGGCAGGACTTCCTCCCTCTACGGAGTGCAGCAGCCCATCCAGATATTCCTCTGCTCCGCTCATACGATACCTCCATCGACCTATAACTTAAGCGGGGGATGTGATCCTGCTCCATCACATCCCCTCTTCATTTCATTCTCAGTCCATGCTCTTGTCAATCAAGTCGTCAATCGCCGAAACAAGACTGCCAATCTCCGGCTTTGTCAGCTGGGCATCCGCTCCAAGCTGTTCTCCCTTGATGCGCATCTCCTCATTTACAAGAGATGAGAAAATAATCAATGGAATCTTCTTCATATTGTCATTTGTCTTAACCAGCTTCGTAAGGCGGTGTCCGTCCATCAACGGCATCTCAATATCTGTGATAATGCAGTGTACTTTCTCACGCACATTGCCTGCTTTTTCAAACTCCTGCAGCTTATCCCATGCCTCCTGACCGTTCATTGTCACAATCAGGTTCGTGTAGCCTGCCTTCTTCAGGCAGTCTGTGATCAGTCTGCTAAGAAGCGGGGAATCCTCTGCGATCAAAATCGGAGATTCACAGCGCTCACGCTGTCCCATGTCGTCCATATCGGACATCTTCAGTCCTGTCTCCGGGCTGATGTCCGTCACAATCTTCTCAAAGTCAAGGATGATGATCAGCTTGTCATCCATCTTGATGACACCGGTCGAGGCGCTGTTCTGCTCGGTATTGATCGTGGCATCCGGCTTGATGATCGCCTCCCAGGAAACACGGTGGATACCAAGCACGGCATCTACGTGAAATGCAATGTTTAACTTGTTAAAGTTCGTAATGATAAAAAGTCCCTCTGTCTTCGCATCATCCGGCATTCCCAGACAGCGCTTCAGATTTACCACAGAGATCATCGTATCACGCGGCATGAAGATTCCTTCGATACTCGGATGTGAATTTGGGACAGGCGTAACCGGCTGATAGGTTAAAATCTCCCTGATCTTTGCAACATTGATTCCGTAATGATTGTTTCCCAAGGTAAATTCCAGAACTTCCAGTTCGTTTGTTCCCGATTCCAATAATATATTTGTATCCATTCGTCTCTCTCCTCTCGCGTAATACCGCAACGTATCTATCTGACAGCATTATAGCACATTGGTACCTGAAATGCATTGTTTTTCATGCGTTTTACAGAATAATTTGTATCATTTGATCCATTTGCACATACAGTTCCACACTGTCTGCCGACGCCACATCATCCGGCACCTGGAATACAAGTACCAGGCGGGTGCTCCCTCCCGCAGGAATCGTACCCTGATAGGTGGAAAAATCCGTATCCAGCAATGTGGTCTCCGCCGTGCTCTTGACCGACTGGTTCAATACAACCGTGAACTTCGGGCTGACACTCAAAACATCAAGACCCACTCCGTCCGCCCCGGTGTTGGTCACATCTATGGACAGCACCAGATACTGTTTTCCGGCATCCGGGGTCATCTCATAATAATCACCTTCCATGTACCCCGGTGCAAGCTGCGCGCCCGCATAGGTCATCTGAATGCCGTCGGCTCCGAACAGTTGATCCAGAGATGCCGATCCGGCTGCCGCCACCGACACAGCAGGTGCCGCAGCTTCCGCAGATGCGGCTGTTCCCGTCTCTGACGCGTCCTGTGTCTCCGGCGTCTGCGGCACCGTGACATCCTCCTGCGTCTCCTCCGGTTCTTCCGGACTCACATACGTCAGACCTTCCCGCTGATATGTGTTGTACTTCGTGACGATATGCGCCGCATAATTGACAATGACGTTCTCCTCGTCGTCTGTCAGGTCGTAGAGTGCATCACCACATCCGCCCAACAGCATCGTTGCAGCCATCACCGCTGCCATCATCTTGATTCTTGTTCTTCTCATAGGATTCCATTCCTCACGCAAAGTATAAACTAACATTATGTTAGCATTTTAAAGGAAATATAGCAACAAAAAAATTTTTTGCTGCATCATGACCGTTTTCCTTTTTCCAGTTCAAACCAGAATTCCACGCCATCCTCATGGTTGATCACGCCGCACTGCTGATGGAACGAGTCCATGATCGCCTTCACAATGGAAAGACCGATTCCGCTGCCGCCGTACTCTCTCGTGCGTGCCTTATCGACTTTGTAGAACTTGGACCAGATTTTGTCGATATCCTCCTCCGGAATCGGGTCTCCGGTATTGAAGACGCGGATGCGGACGTTCTTCTCCTGCTCCCTGCAGCGGATGGAAATCTCCTTTTTCCCTCCCGCATAATGAATGGCATTGCTCAGGTAGTTCGTCACGACCTCCTCCGTCATAAATTCATCCGCCCACACATAAATGGGCTCTGCGGGACATTCCGTCACCGTAATGCCGCTCTGCCCGATGAGGATATCCACCGAGTGCAGCACGCCCCGGATGAGCTCTGTTACGTCGAATCGCTCCATCGTGATCGTCTCGTTTCCGGATTCCAGCTGGTTTAATGTCAGAAGCTTTTTCACCATCTGATTCATCTTATCCGCCTCGTCCATGATGACCTCACAGTAAAAATCCCGGCTCTGTGCGTCATCGTTGATACATTCCTTCAAGCCCTCCGCATATCCCTGGATCAGGGCAAGCGGCGTCTTTAATTCATGCGATACATTCGAGAGAAATTCCTTGCGCTGGCGGTCTATCTGCGTCTTTTTCTCAATGTCTAAAAGGAGCTGGTTGTTTGCGCTTTTCAATTCCGAGATCGTATGCTCGAGCGCCTGCGACATCTCGTTCATGTGCGTGCCGAGTTCATCGATCTCATTGCGCCGCTTTCCTTTCGGCGTATAGCAGACCTCAAATTCCAGCTGGGTCATATGCTTGGAAATCTCGGTCAGTTCCAGGATCGGATCGGTGATTCTCTTAGAGATGAAGACCGACACAACCGTGCTCACCGCAATCGCCAGGATCCCGACGTACAGCAGGAACTGGTTCGACGTCTTGGCGCTCTCCCTTATGCTCTCTAACGCCGACCGCATCAGCACCAGATTGCCGTTTGAGAGGGTTCCGTACAGTACCAGATATTCCGCATCCAGCCTGGTGTCCGTTCTTCTCTGGATCACATAGTCCTCCGCCTGCGCCAGCACCGTGGTCTCATTCTGCGTACCACCGAAAATAATGTCCGTAAACTCGATTAACATACGCTGTGTATCGTTCACGGAGGATCTGACAATCGTGCGGTCCGGGCTGATCACCATGACCGTGATATTGCCGTTTGCGCAGAGATTGTCAAATGTCACATCAAACGAGCTGTCGTCAAGGCTTCCATCCTCGCTTGCCGCGTCAATCGTAGTAAATCCGGACAACAGTACATTTTCTTTGTTCATCACATAGTAGCGCTCCAGAAATACCGTGTTAAGCACCCAGCAGAGCGCCACGGTTCCCGCCACCAGACCGATGATAATTCCGGCGATTTCCCTGGTCAGTCCGCCCTCTTTCGGACGTCTGCCGCGCCCCTGTCTCTTTTTATCAAAAAGTCCCTTCATTCCGCGTCACTTCCATTATTCTTCCGTCACTTCAAATTTGTAGCCCATGCCCCAGACCGTCGTGATATATTTTCCCTTATCTCCCATCTTGGCACGCAGCTTCTTGACATGCGTATCAATCGTTCTCGCATCGCCAAAGTAATCGTAATTCCAGACGCTGTTCAATATCTTCTCGCGTGAGAGCGCAATCCCCGCATTTTCCATAAAGTATGCCAGCAGTTCAAACTCCTTGTAGCTTAAATCGATCCGCTCTCCGTCAACCGTCACCATGTGGGCTGCCTTGTCCAGAACGATTCCTCCCATGGAGACCGCCGCTTCTTCATCCTGCGTCTTTCCGCTCCGGCGCAGAATGGCTCCGACACGCGCAACCAGTATCTTCGGAGAAAAAGGTTTGGAAATATATTCGTCCACACCGAGTTCAAATCCGTTCAGCTCGTCGCTCTCCTCGCCTTTTGCCGTCAGCATAATAATCGGAACTTTCGATGTCTCCCGGATCTCCCGGCACACTTCAAATCCGTTGCGCTTGGGCATCATGACGTCTAAAATAATCAGCGCTATGTCTTTTTCCCGGTAAAATAAATCGAGGGCTTCCTCGCCGTCTCCCGCCTCAAGCACCTCGTATCCCTCTCTCACAAGGAAATCCCGCACCAGCTTGCGCATTCTGCTCTCATCATCCACCACCAGAATTCTGATCTTATCCATGTTCCCGTATCCTTTCCGCTTTTTATCGTCATTCTAACAGCTACTTATGAAAAATCTGTGTATTTTCCGCTCTATTCCGGCATGATTCCAAGCTCTTTTTCCTTCGCCTCAATCGCTTCCTGCCTCTGGTCGAGCCGCTCCTCCCACGCCTCGTATTTGTTGATCAGCTGATTCTCGTAGTTTAACACCGTCGTATTATTGGTCGTCGCCGTAATTGCAAACATCGCCACAACACATACTGCCAGAATAAAGGCGATCCAGCGCACAATGCGGTAGCGTCTCCTGTAGTCCGCATTTTTTACCACGGTCTGCGTCTTCGGCTTTGGTGCCGGCGCGCGCTTCGCCTTGCGGAGACTCTCCTCCACCTGCGGATGCTGCACCGGAATCGGGAAAATATCTTCCTTCCGGATAAACGGAATCGACTGCAGATACTCCTGCAGATCCTTCAGATAAGAATAGCCGACTGCCGTGTCAAACAGCCGCTGCTGTATCATTTTATTATAAATGCGGAGTACCATCTCAGGGTCGTCCATCTGGGCTTTCTCCTTGACGTATTTCACGCCCTCCGCCTCTTTTCTCGCCTGCGCGGCTTCCGCCTCATTTGCAAATAAAAATCCCTCCACGACCATGGAGGTCTTTTCCTGTTCTTTTTTTCTCTTCTCTACAGACATTCTTCGATCCTCATCTCTTCCGTTTCTGCTGTGATTTTGCTCTTATTATAGGAAATGGCAGTGTGAATTGCAAGTCAGGGAGATGTAAAGATTCCGCATTTTCCCATAAAAAAAGCGCCCTACATGGCGCTTTTTAAGATGGAGCTGACTGTTTCGCAGTCGAACTCTGAAAACTCTGTAAACGGTATTTCCGTCGGTTCCCCACTAAAACAGCCTGTAACTGTAATTTTATCATCATAGACATAAATCTTATCAACAAAATAATTCAATACAGAATCTCTTATTTCTGCATCATCTAAGTTTGCATTAGCGTACTGCTTAAAATACTCTTTTACAGAATGTTCATCTACAATTAGTCTTGCCTTTGCCTGTTCCACTTCGATTGCATCCGTCAAAGAACCTTTTTCTATCTCTAACTGTTGGAGTTTATCAGTAAGCGCAGAAGACATTGCGCCATTAGCAATAGCATTCACAATATTAGTTATCTGCTTTTCATTCTGTTTAAGCATCTCTTCCAGACTGGCAATAAAAGCAGAATTATCATTCCGGCTCTTGTGGTAATTTGCTATGTCTACAGCCAACGATGCAAGATTCTCACTATCATTCAAAAATGTTTTCAAAATTGATATAACATTAAGCTCCATTTGATGTTGCGGTATGTTTTTTAGGGTACACTTGTGTTTTCTGTGATTATTGCATGCGTAATAATAATGCGTAGCACCTGTTTTAGACGTTCCTGATAGCCCATGCATGCTTTCCCCACATTTTCCACAGTATAGTTTTCCTGTCAGCCAGAAACGGCTCTCAGAGACGTTTTTAGCCATTGTACTGCTTTTGTGGCGCTTTATCCGTCTATTCAGTTCAAAGCGTTCCTGTGCCGTTTTAAACAGCTCACAGGGGATAATAGAGGGCATACCATCAGGTATGACTATGTCATTATAATGATACTCGCCTATATAAGCCCTGTTATGCAGGATATGACGTAAACTGTTAATAGTAAATTCATTTCCACGTGTTGTCTTGATTCCTGCATCATTTAATTCATTCATAATCTGTTGCATTGGCACACCTGATGCATATTGTTCAAAGATACGCCGGACAACTGGTGCTGTTTCCTCGTCTATAACATAATGCTTTTCACCGTCAACAGCATATCCCAGTGTCTTGTGACCATTATACAGCGCATGTTCAGCATTATACCTCATACCTCGCATGACATTAACCCTAAGTTGTGCAGAATAAAATTCAGCCATCGACTCTAACATCGCCTCAGTAAACTGTGATTCCGGTGTGTCCTCGTTTGCCACTGTTTCCGCAACATACTTGACACGACAACCTGCTCTTCGCAAAGTATCTTTAGCAATCGCGATATTAGTTCTGTCTCGCCCTAATCTATCAACTTTCCAAACTATAAGCGTGCTAGGTTTCAGCTTTGCAACTTCTGAGAGCATCTGTTGAAATCCAGGGCGGTTATCTGTCGTTCCTGAGATTGCTTCATCACTATATTCCTTTATGATTTTTAAGTCATGCGTTTGTGCAAAAAATTTTGCCTGTTCTCGTTGTTGGTCTATGGACGCTTCATTTTGAGCATGTGATGAAAAGCGATAGTAACAGATTGCAAGGTTATTGTCATTATATTTATATTTTTTCAAAAAAAGCACCCCTTTCTGCTTTGGATTATAGCAAGCGGGGTGCAGGGTTGCAATATGATTTTTACTAGTCTAACTGCCATTGGGATGCAGACCAGTCAGTATTCCGAACTGCATCTGCAATTCTTTGTGTGTCGCGTCGTATGCGCTCTGTTCTATCTAGTGGATGATGCTGTGCATATTCGTTATATACATCCAGTTCGCTTTTTTTAGTTTTGGAACTAACCCTAGACGCAAGAAATTGTTTCACTCGTTTCATTTCAGGCGTATCCTCATTTTTTTGACTTTCAATGTAAAGACGCATCTGTTCTTCAACAGCATTATCAATATTCGCAATTCTATTATTATAATCTTTCAGCGCACATTCACAACTTTGTTGTATCGGTGCAGTAATCTCTTGAGCTTTTGCATTGACACGATAATCAAACTCGCGCTCGTACTGTTGTATCGTTTCTTCTGCTTTACGGTCAGCCAATGCATCAGCTCGAACATCTATTTCATGCTTAATATTTTTCTGCGTAGCAAGCGTATCATTATAAGTTTTTATAGCGTCTCCCAGTTTAGACTTTGCATCAATAAGAATTTCATTCGCCTCATTTAATTTTTTTTGCGCCAAAAACTTGCGGTACTGATTCGGTGTCAATCCACCTTTTCCATCTTTCTTTTTCTGTTCAAGATAAACCTTTCGCTCATCACGATATTGTTTATCAGTATTATACTTTTGCCAGTCGGTCACATCATTATCTTCAATATCCCACCCCTTATCACGCATGTGTTTCGGGAATTCCTGTTGCATCAAAGATAGATGCTTGGCATCAATCAAATTGCCTGTATACTTGCCATCAGCATTTCGTGGTATTCCTGCACCATGTAAATGCTCATCCGCAAGGGAGAATCCCTCATCAACATGTATCGCAGTGAACAGCCTATTCTCATGTGAAAATACTTCTGGCATTATCTCACACATAGCATCAAAACTATCTTCATAGAACTTCGCTTTCTGCTCGTCCGTCCATTGCTCTGTTACCTCAGCCGGCGGCTTAATAACATAGGCATAACCAAGCACAGCGTCAGCCTTTGATTTTCTATATCTTATAACTTCCTGACCCGTTCTTTTGTCTGTACACTTAACTTCAATAGTATCTCCCTGTTTCTCGATATAGTCCCAGAGTTTGAAACCGCTGGAAAAGTTTTCGCCATCAATATAATTTGTATATGTGTTGTGTTTTGAATCTTCATGTCTGATTATTTCACTCGATGAAATCCTATCCGCTCCCATCTCAGCACATATAAATTTTCCAGCACCTCGCTTGTTTGATTTTGTAACATGCCCCTGTCGTTGTAGTCCCATTATTTGCGGACAGCATTGAAAGCCCATAAGTTACACCTCTTTCTGTAGATTATCTATCTCCGTAGCATATTCATTACATTGTTATTAGTTCTAATCCCAATGTAACTGGGCATTGGGGTTGCAAGCAACCCGCAATACCCTTCTCATAGGGGGAAATCCCCCTGGCGAAGCCTACCCCCTTTTTCGCGCATTACGACTGTTTCTCATTGTTCGCCTGCATTGCTCGTTGAAGTAATGTATCGAACAATAGCACACCATCCTGACCAAAATTAGTACGAAGAAAATCGCATACGATTTTATTTTCTTCGTTCATCTTCTTCTGTTCTGCAATTCGTGCTTCACGCTCAGCTTCTTTCTGTGCCTTTCGCAACTCCGCTTTTAATTTCTTCTGTGAAGTCTGATATGCTTCTTTCTGTTTCATAAGTTCCGCCTGTAATTGATTAACCGTTTTCATGTTCTTCTCCTTTCTATGAACCATTGTCATAAAGACTAGCAAATGCCTTTTTTTGTCGTTCTGGAAAGTCACCGAACGGACAGTGGTTTGTTACAAAAGCAAAAGCATCAAAATCATTTCTGCTTTTCTCTGCATGATAGTTTTGGATTGTATCATTAAAGACTTTCTGAAATTGTAGAAAATCCCTCATGCGTTGTTTCTGCTCCTCGACCAATCCCCGTGTGCTTGGATTTAGCAGATAAAGTTCAGCAGAACTATCATCACCCACGACTTTGCATACAAAAAATCGTGAGAACATTGCCTTTACGTGTGAATCTTCTTCTTTGTAAGAAAAACCGCATTTGAAAAGCCACTCGCGAAAAGGTAAGTTGCTTGTAACAATAAGCCACTCGCCAGCCCAGATAGGATTATTTCTGCCTCGTCTGTATGCTTTGCATGCGTAATTGTCCGACATATTCAATAGATTAGGACACACATCATCATCAACAATAATTGCATCATGACTTGGTTTTAAACTGTCAAATTTACCTGTTCCACCGCCACCAACATGTAATGTTTTCCTGCCTGCCAAAGCCCGTTCAGTCGCATAAGTCTTGCCAGTATTCGGCGCACCATGAATGAAAATACATTTGCGTAAAATTGGCACACGTTCATCAAATTTTTTCTGACACCCTCTCATATAACTTTCCTGCACAGTTTTCATACTAGCATTACAACGCTCAGCAAATGATAAGGTATTGTACCACTCATCAAAATCTTTTAATTCATAGCCTATATTAAAAGCATATTCATCCAGTTCAGCCATGCGTTGTTTATCAACTTTGTTCGTCGATGTTGTCAGCCTTGTATATCCATCCCTGATTGTCTGAATTTCCTCAATGGACAGATTACTTATATACTCATCAAGTTCATAATGTTCCTTATGTTTTGCCGCATCTTCTGTATCATGTGTGAGATAAGTTGTTGCAATAGCAAACTTCTTATGAATTGTATCTATGCCCTTGTTTCGTACTATCAGTGCATCATCAATGCCTTTTCGGAAAATAATACCAAGCATGTTCATAACAGTCTGAACGTGAACACGTTTTTTACTGTCAGTACAACGTACAATAATGTGAATGTGTGGTTTTAACCTTGCTTCTGCATACAAGTCATGCACATCAAGTTTTATATCTCTGTCATGGATAATCGCAATCACTTGATACGTTGTTTTTTCAACACTTTGCACACGCTTTATAAAATCAATAATTCCATTTGGCAACTGTTCAATATAGATTTTAAAAGCGAACTGTCGCAACTTTGACCTAAATCCAATCGTATAGTTCTGAGCATCTTTATCAGTCAATGGATTAGGAACAATGCCACCGTCACTGCATGGTCTATGACAATTTATGATTTTATGAACATATATCATCCTCTGTTGTCTGCTGGTGTCTGGAAAAGCAGTATTGACACAGTTTATAATGTCAGTTATAATTGCGTCATCAGGATAAGTGTGTATAGCACTTGTGGATGTGTCTGTGTAGGTAGTCACGGACACATCTTTTTTTATATCATCAAGAAACATGTCATTCATAACGCATCACACACCTTTCTTCTCATTCTTCTGGCGGTAGAAATATACCCATGATGCAACTGTGCTAGGTGAAACACCTAAACGCCCACCAATTTCCATGTAAGAACATGTTTTGCACAGATTTCTTAATTTGCGTGCTGACGGACGCTTTGTTGGGCGTCCAATCTTTGGTGGCAGTCTATAATATTTCTTCCAGTTACAAACAGTAGAACGGTCAACACAATAGAGCTGAGCAATCTGCTCTATTGTCAGCATGTCTGATAAATGCTGGAGCGTTTCTTTATCAGGTCGTCTTGACGGTCGTCCACCTTTTCTTGTTTCAAGCATGTCGTCACTCCTTTAAATAATTTTAGGCACAAAAAAGCGGCAGACAGGAAAACGTATAGCTATGCTATACACTTTCCTGTTCACCGCTTTTAACTTCGCAACTGCTTGTTCTCACAGCTGGTATGACTAGCTGACATGGAGCATATAAAACTTTGTCTTACGAGTTTAGTCTGCACCCTCATAGACTTCATGAACTTATCGTTCAAACCATGCACGCACTTCGTGAACACCGCTTATATGTTGTTGCAAATAGAATACTACTGTTTTTAGACAGTGTCAATCAATATCTCGACCTTTTACAATCCTTTCTTAATAAGCAGTTTCTCAGTAAACACGGGAAAAGTGAGCAAAATAATCTTTTGAGTTTTTAGAACTATATGGTACAATTAAAAAGGTAATTTACCAGACTGAATTTGTATATGGAGGAAAATTGATATGAAAAAAACTGCCGTATTATTATATGATTCATTTTGTAATTTTGAAATCAGTCCTGCGCTTGAGATATTGGCACTCGCTGAAAAACCAATTACAATTTTTGGGATTTCAAAACAGGCAATCAGAAGTGAAGATGGATTATCAGTAATTCCCGATGCTACTATTGATAATTTTGATTTGGATGCGTATGACAGCTTGATATTGCCTGGTGCAATGGATATCAGAGAGGCTATTGAAAACAAAAAAATAATAGATTTCATCAAAAAGTTTGACGGAAAAACAATAGGAGCTATTTCAATTGCACCTCTGTTACTTGTCAGAGCCGGATTACTTAATGGAAAACCGTTCATGGCTGGTGTCAATAAAGAAGAGATTTTTGAAGAAGGATTTTCCGAAAGTGATTTAGCAGAAATGGTGAGCTGGGATGACAATATAAACAAGCCCATTAAGGATGGATATATTATAACTGGCAATATAATCACATCAATATCATACAATTTTGTCAAATGGGCATTGGCTTTCGGAAAAATGGTAGGAATTGATATTCCTGCAAAAACGTTTGGTATTCAATAGTTTTCCGTTTATGATAAAACCATGTTGCCACAAAGACGTTTTTCGACTATTTACAATTTTTGAGGCTGGGGACGTTTTGGGGACTTGGGGACGCTTGGGGACGCTACCTTGGCGTGGAGCGTCCCCAGCCTTGTGCGTAGTATTTACAAGGCTTTGCGCCACTTTGGGGACGATGGGGACGCTTTTTTTATAAAACAATGTTCTTAGAGAATAAAAATGTTAATACAAAATGCCGTCAACCCCAGAATCTACAAGGCTTAGAAGTTTTTAGACTGTCAAACAGTTTTTAGACAGTCAATAAATATTGATAGTCTAAAAACCCCCGTAGCCTGTTTTGAGTTTTTCGACTATTTACAATCATATAAAAAAGGGGCTTACGCCCCTTTTTCATTCTACATCACCAATCATGCGATTATCTTCGATACAAGCCACATATTCTCATAAAGCATAATGCGAATAGTGGGTTCGTCACATAGTTGATAAGTGGACCAGACGGGAATCGAACCCGTTTAATATGTTTTTCCGCTGATTAAGCATTTACGGCATTTTTATCAAAAAGCGCTGATTTTGCAATCTTCCAAGGTGTTTTTTAATAATATAATCTCTGTTTAAAACACATTAAAATCATTGAAAATATGACACAGTATGACACGAAAGATGACACGAAACCAGTTCAGAGTAAAACCGGCAGGATTTCTCCCGCCGGTCATACTCTTACAGTGCTTCCAGTCCTGCTTTCCAGCTCATCTTACCGACAATTCCATCCGCCGCCAGCCCGTGCTTGCTCTGCCAGGTCTTGGTTGCCGATTCCGTGCCGCTGCCGAAGATGCCGTCCGCCGCCGCGCCGATGATGATCTGCCATACCTTTACCGCGTTGCCTTTGCTACCCTTTTTGATCGTCTTCATGTTGTAATCCTCCGTATTCTGATTCTGTGCCGGTGCCGCGCTTACCGGCTTGTTAAACAATGCCTGCTCTGCCGCCCGGCGCCGCTTTAATCCTGCCAGCACCTTGCCGTTGGCTTTGCAATACTGTGTCATTGCCTGTGCGATCTGCGCCGCTGTTCTGCCCTTGCAAAGCTTCCGGAGATTCCCGGCTCCCAGGTTAAAGGCAAAGCTGACCAGCGCATCAAACTGATTCTGGTTGAGCTGCTCCGTGATCGGAACGTATGCGGGATTGTTGACGTATCCCTCGAACTTTGCAATGTCCTGCTGCAGGTATGCGTCCGCCTGCGCCTGTGTGATCGTCATGCCACTATGTACGCCAGCCGTGTGACCGTACCCGATGGTCCATACACCGGCGGCGCACCGGTATGCTGCCAGTCTGCATCCCTCGTACTGCTTGATAAGGGCAAGTCCTGCCTGTCCAATTCTCTTATTTGCCATAAATTTATCCCTCCACTTCCGGAATTCCGGCAACAGACGTGAGCAGCGACACAACACCCGCCACAATCGCGGATGATACTACCATCTTCCAGTCTACTGCCGAGATTACTGCTCCGGTACCGATTACTGCAACCGCAGTCTGCGCCATCGTCTTAAGCGCTCTGATGCCCGCGGCTTTCGCCCATTTCTGCGTGTCTACTGATACTCTGAGTACACAATTTTTCAACATACTACTTTCCCTCCTCTAAGTCCGCAATGCGGTGATTGATAACTTTTACCTGTTCCTCAATGACCGGCACACGCTGCGCGAAGTTGTTGTGCATCCTTACCTCTCTGGTAAGCTCGTCCAACTTGCAGTCCGTAACCGCCTGCGCCATCTCAAGTTTGTGGTCCGTCTTTTTCTGACCACTGCTGACCGTCATTACAGTGCCGATCAGCGTCAGTCCGCCTGTTATAAGTGCTGTGATGATTGATTCCATATCATTTCCTCTCTTTCTTTATAATAAGTATAAAACACTGCTTATGCAGGTTTGTGCCAACTGAATAGCGCCGAACGTTCGATCACAAAGATCAATTATTCGGCGCTATGACTATGGTTCTGTTACTGTTTTGCTTCTTCAATTTTCTGCAGCCGGCTCTCGATTTGTGTTAAAGCCGCATCTAACTTCTCCCAGTTCTCGTTCTGCGCTGCAACATCATAAAATTCATGTTCCTCCGGTACGTTAAAGCCATAATTCTCCGTCTGTTTCATGATTCTCCTCCTACATCATAGTTGTATCTTCCTCGGCACTTTTCTTCGCCGGTACCTCATATGTCTCCCCGGTGATCTCCTCATATTCCGCGGCTGTGATCCACTTTCCTACCGCATTGTACACACGGGTTTTGCTCCAAAGATTCTTGTCATAATACCCTTTTACCTTTTCATAATGTTTACTCATCCAATGTCACCTCCATCTGCATAGCCAGATAATCCATGTCGGCAGCAAGCTTCTGAATATCGGTTGTATTTCCATTAACCGTCTTATTTGTCGCGGTAACTGTTTCCGCCATCTCCGATGCGGTTGCCGATGTCTCCGCCAGTTTTGATGCCAGATCCGTGACACGCCGCGAATAGTCATCACTTTCTCTCCCCAGAACTACCGTCGCATGATTATCCTCAAGCACCACACGTTCAAGCACCACATACTCCGTGATAATGCTGATCCGCTCATCATGGTCATAAATCTCCAATCGTGCCAGATCATTTTTGGCCGAAAAAATATCCTGCAAAGCTTCGCAGGACTGATTTTCAAATACAATATTCAATTTTCCGTTTTCATGGTTTGCTCTTACAATTTCGTAAGTGTCTTTTGATGTTTTTAGTTTCATAAATTTCTCCTTTTTCGTTAAATATAATTAGGCGTTTGCAAAACACCTAAAGTCGCATAAATACGGCATTTTTTGTTGTTAAAATAAAACATCTCCTCAAGGTTTGTGGGTAAAATAGCTTAAGCATATTTTGCACCATAAATATCAACTCGGAATATATTTCCTTGGTGCATCATAACATTATGAGCTCCAGCCGCTAATTCGTCCGCAGATTGGCATACAAACATATTGCCCCACACTATTTTTCCGTCACTGCTCCAGTATTTTCGCGTGACGCGTCCATCCTGCGTAAACCGTAGCCCCGAAAAATTTTCATTTCCACCCCAATGATTCTGCGCTAGAAATAATTCTTTCGTATCATAAGTGTTAATGGCGTTCGCTGAAAGGATCACTTCGACAGATGTCTGATTGGGATCAAATGTCAGTTTTGACATATTGAGTGCTGATTTGAAGCTTTCCATATTAAACATATGTGTGTGGGGACTACACCCGGCATAAATGCCAAAGTTATCACGTAGCATAATGTCTAAATGGATATCACACGTAGTGTTACTTGTGAGTATGCAGCATCCGTTTACCAATGTTACAAATTTAACACCATTTTCGGTGACTATATTCCAGTAGTCTCCTTGCAAACCAATAAAGTATGCACCATACTGTGATGCAGTTATTTTTTTTGCAAGCAAATTATTTATCTCTGTTTCAGTATAGTATCTGCCATCATGATCGTCTGAACACTTATGTTGCGTGAAAGCTTTGTTTAGCACATCAATCAACGCGCCCAGCGACCCCTTAACATTCGGATTCGCCTGTCTGGCATCCAGTGCATATCCCGCTTCTGTGACTGTGTTCGTGTTCTGCACCGCAGTTTTGAGCAGCCGCTTGTCAATCTCGCTCTCCGCCGTCTGGAAGTTCTCATTGACCACCGCCAGATCTGCAACGTCTTTTCGTTCAAACAGCTTGAATTTGAATAAATCCGTAAGTTTCATCTCATACCTTCTTTCTGATTCCTATATCCGCAACCTCTTCCACTGTGAAGCGTGCCAGATCATCCACTGTATACGCCGCTATATTCTCTACCGCAGCACTTAAATTCCGGGGGATGCTCAAATTCCGCAATTCCCAATGTGTAAACTGCGCCAGAATAATATGTGGATATGGTTTAAGCGCCTGGTACTGATTGTACAGTAAAGAAAGATTCAACTGTAAGTTGCATGGAACTACTTCTTCCAGCATTTCCGCGACCACATCATACTGATTCTTCTGCGCAAGTCCCACCTTAACCGTTACGGTCTGTCCGGCAATGTCCAGATCCAGCGTATATTCAGCTCCGCATAGTTCCTTTAGCTTCTGATTGAGGAAAGCATAATTGTACGGCAGACACACATTCCACTTTGTTATGCATCTGAAAATCCGGTCTTCCAACGTATCATCTGCCTTGGGCTGGATTCCCATGAGTTGCTCATATCGAACAATGCCCTCCTCATCGCAGGTCACGATATAACGGTTGGCAATGATCCTGTTATGTTCCGCCTCAATTATCTGGAACTCCGGTGTTTCCGCATCCATAGGTGCGGCAAGTTCCTTATACGCCTGCAAATACAAAGGGAGCAGTTCCTTAAGATTGATATAACGATCAGCCATAAGTAACCACCCCCAGTACCGGGATCTCATATTCTGTTAATTCGACGTTTCCCCCGCCGTTAAGCGTTGTACCGGTCACATCTACCACGCCTTTCACTCCCATGATCGCTGCATCAATAGACGCAATCCGCACAACCAGTTTTGACTGATTTTCCCAGTTCTTTCTAAGTCCGGCAAAATACTCCTCTATGGCTGTCTCAATCTGGGTCTTGCAGGTATTAAGGTCATACCCGTTATCATAGGTTATCGTCGCCGCAATATTAACAGTGACTTCGGATACGGTGTCAACTGTCACCGCGTGCCCGATCGGTGCAAGACCATCGCCATGCCCGTCTTTATTCGGGTCAAATTCTTTCTGCACCGTCTGAATCAATACATCCGTTGCCTTTCCGAAAACACTGTCTAAAATCACAAGCTTGACCGTTCCCGGACCATTCCATGCCCGGATCACTTTAACAGCGCCAACTCCTGCTATTCCCAGTGTTTTGTCATGATAGTCCTTTGCATTCCCGGCAAAAGCCCGTTCATTGAAAGATTCCTGATACCGCAATCTAAGAGTTTCGGTATCCTCGTCGTCCTCTCCGTAGATCAACACACGCGTAAGTTTTGCCGTCGTGAGCCCCATCACATACTCCACCGGGATAACATCCCCCAGGTATTCGTTCCCGGCAGCCCCCGGCTGCTCACAGGTTACCTGTCCGCTTGCCGTCACCTTATAAATGTGATCCCCGCCGGTAAACCGTGTTCCGACCGGCACCGCCACATCCGTCTCTAATTCCAATACCGCATACGTAGCTGTCTTGGGTGTGATACCCCTATCCGCACATAACCGGATCAGGTACTCCCGCGATGCTGTATCGCCGAATGTCTCCGCCAGCATGCAATCAAATCCAACATACAGCGATGCCAATTCGACCGCCGCCGGTGCAAGCGCCATATATACAGGACTGCTTTCTCTCTTATCCAGCGTATCCGGAATGCGCTCAAGCATCCTCTGCATAATTGCATCAAACGTCTGCTCCTCGTACACTTATACATCCACCTCCTTCTGTGCCGGAACGCTTCCAAATTTCGTATGAGCAACGAACGTAACCAGCAATTTTCTTCCCTTTTTCTCAAACTCAAAACTGGTGCAGGAATCAATCCTGTCATCCTGCACCAGAGCCTCCGTGATGCGCCGCTCTACCTCCGGCATGACATAATCGATTGGTTTTCCGAACAGGTCCTTAAGCTCCACACCATAGTCCCACGAAAAAATAATATACTGATACCGCTCGGTATTCAGAATGTTATAGATCGCCTGCTTAATCGCTTCGACATCATCGCACTGCCCTATGATCCGTTCACTTTCCACGATCATTCTCGGACAGAGGGACGGCTGTTCTACCACTTCGACGTTTTTCAACTGGTTTGATACCGGTATCATGCTTACACCACCTTCCCGATTACAAGATATTTCTGCCCGCCCTGCTGCCGGACCACCTGCACGCTGTCACCAACACTCAGACCGCTATGTACCGTCACCGTTAATTCGCCGCCATATTCATGGTTATGCTCCGGCGTACCGCCGTCCTCGGTATGCGTCGGCTTTACTGTCACCTTGATTTCACGCTCTTTCAAATGTTCCGGCAGAATCAGCATGCTTCCGCTGATCTCAAATCTCTGTTCGATTTTGATTTTTAAAGGGCTGGCGGATGTTACCGTCCCGGACATCACCGTAGCCGGATACCCGGCATCATTCGCATTCGTCGATACCTGCTGCACCGCCCGGACAAAATCATTTGCGTCATGCACTAAAATCACCTCCCGATACTGTCAAATCCATTGTGTGTTTGCTCTCGCCGTACTTGTGAACGCATTTTTCCACCAACATGAGATTCTGAAGCTTCACGTCACCGAGATCAAGCTGCACCACGACGAGCGATCCACCGCGCACCCGTGAGTCTCCGGCGGCATCCTTGACTGTCAGCGTCCGCGTCTCCTTATTGTAAAGCTGTAATAACGCGTCCGCCTTTGCCTGCCCGTTTTCTCCCTTTTGTAGCGCATCAAAATACTGTAAAATCCCCCACCTGTTGATATTGGATGAATCCTGTGCGATATAAACCTCCCGCTTCCCGGCATCCTCATTGTCATAAACCAGTTTGATCCGGTTATAGGTATTTTCATCGATGGAAGACTCATAGTCATAATTCTGGCCAGTTTCCGCATCGATCATGATCGGCACATACATATCACCGAGGAAAGACAAATTCAGCTTTCCAAAATCGTCATGCAGGATGTATAGGTCCCCCGTATTCTGCAGCGTCTGATCCAGGGCATTACTTATCATATCGAGCAGCGACACATTATCTTCCACCCGCGACGCGATCACCCACACCGTATTGGCAAGTGTACCGATGTTAAATCCATACTTCTCACCGATCAGCGCCACCACACCATCCGCCGTCTTATTCTCATATACGAGCGTATCCTTATTTTTCAGATATCGTATCTGGTCATATGCCGTAATCGTCACAATGTTACTGCGATCGCGTTTCATGCGAAAAATGAATCCATAGAACACTTCTTTTCCATCTGCATCCTTGAACCGAACCGGATCACCATTTCCAATGTTGATTCCAGTGTCCACAAAGCTGAATTCGAGCACTCCGGGGCTGATCTGCCGCTCCGTCGTAACCTTCACATCTTCTTTCACAGGCGGCATATACGCCGTGCTATCATGCTGTATCAATAACTCGTACATATTAACCTCCTACGCCGCCGGAATGGTAAGCACCTGCCCCGGATAGATCAGATTCGGATTTCCGCCGATCACCGACTTATTGGCATTATAAATTGTTCCCCACTTGCTTCCGTTCCCATAATACTGCTTTGCAATCTTCCACAGGCAATCCCCCTTTTTCACCGTGTAAGACCCGCCGGACGGCGCGTTAGATGATGCCGCCCTTGCTGCCTGCATTGCAGCTCTCGGCTTCGGAAGCGAAATGTCAATCGTACACGCCTTGGTTGTGAATTCCCGGTACTGCCGGAGCTTTACTTTTACCGTTACGTCCAGCCCTTCCCCCGCATCCTCCACGATGTCGTAGCTTTCAAGCGATACCTTCATGCTGGTATCAAACAGACGCTGATTCGTTCCATCCGTTCGCGTGACCACGTACTGAAATGCGCTCTTGGCGCTCATCAGTGCCTCCAGCTTGTCCAGATAGTATTTTGCCGGACGGAATCCGCTCGGGTATACCGCAAACGGGTACTGCACCGCCGGAAGCAGCAGCTCAAAATCCACGTCCGTCAGACCGGGGCTTTTTAAAATATTGGCTTCCCCCTCATTGATCAGTGTGACCGTTTCATTTTTGCCGTTAATTTTCATGGTGATCTTGGACGGCGTAACGGGAAATAAAATGCCATCCATATACAATCTGTATGCCACGGTCATTCCTCCTTTCCTAAAATCGGGTATAAAAATCCCCGCCTACGTCATGTAAGCGGGGATTCTCTATCTTTATAATTCCACTCTATTCATCCTAGCTGTAATTTTGGGTTTTAATTGCTCTATCAGCTTTGCACATTTTTGAGTATTAGGATATTCATCTCTTAAAACAAACGTCTGTGCTTCGCCATCTGCATTTTGATATGTCACAATTGCATAGCATTTTACCTCACGTTTTGTTTTTGTCTTCGGTGCAGAACCAAGCACCGCTCCTGCCACTCCAAAAGTTGCTGCTCCAACAATTCCTTTCGCCAAACTGCTTTTCTGATATATGCTTTCATCAATATCCATCTGAAAATCAACATTATGTATTTTCTCATACAATAATGTCATTTCTGTCCCAGCCCCGGAAATCACCATTTCCTGAGTTTTAAGCATAACTTTGCATTTACAATTTTCTGGGATTGGCAACCCTACAACATGCACGATATCTGTATATTCCTTAGCTTGATCTTTCTTACCAAATAACCCCATAATAGTTCCTCCCTAATAATTTGTGAAATTATTATACACCTCCCTTCTGCGTTTGTCGATATTTAGGCTCCATCCCGGACTATTTCCATCGCCTCCAGTACCCGCGTGGTCAATCCGTCCACAATACCGTCCAGATCATTGGTATTATGCACAGTATTGCTCATACCGGACATATCCACCTTGATCTCCGCCGTCGTAAAACGGTTGATTGCTTCCTGCTCCGCAATATCTCGCAGATACTTCAGATCCTCTTCCGAAACATCCAGCGAATCCGAGATACTCGATGTATCACCTGCTATGTTGGCAACATTCGCAGCCATATCAGATGCGGCTCCATAACTGCCTAATGCTCCGGTGTCTCCGCTGTTTCCAAGATCCTTAATACCACCAAAGAAATCAAAAACCTTGTTCTCTACGCCCTGTCCGAAATCATATCCCTTGTTGTATGCAGTCTGATAATCGACATAATCCATCTTGCCGACCTGCTCAACCCAGCCTGACTTATCCTTGACCGCCTGCTGTGCCTCTTCCAACTTTGAGTAGAATCCGTCTAAACCGCTGGTAATATCGACTTCAACTCCCGGTATTTTGTTCAAAAGTGTCTGTATCGCACTCGCAAGATTTGAGATATATCCAAGGACTGTAAGACACAGATCATAAAACATCACCTCTACTGCCGCGACAGGATTATTAAATACATTCCCGAAAAAATTCGCCAGCGTGGCAAACCCATTCCATGCCGGAACAACAAATGTGTTAATTATATGTGCTCCCAGTGTGGCAAATATTCCAGCTACAACCCCGGTCGCACTATAGGCGGTATGTTGTGTTTTGTTAATTGCTGCAACAATTAAATATATCGCAGCTATAACAATAATAATCGCTGCCACAATCCATGTAAGCGGACACGCCAATAATGCCGTATTAAACCCATATTGGGTTGCTGTAGCTATAGCAGTTTCTGATGCTTCCTTTTTCGTAAAAGCTGCATGCGCGTATGATGCCAAACACAGGGCAACTTTTATTCCTGTACTGACTGCCTCTACCGTTTTTACAACCCCTAAATACGTTGCATACGCCGCCAGTGCCGCCGCTACTCCACCTATAACCGGTGCGATCATTGACCAGTTGTCCACGATATACGCCCCGCCCGTTACCATTACATCGATCACATTCAAAGCGATCGTTGCCGCCCCGGACAGGGCATTCATAATTCCGGTCAATGCCGTTTGCATATGCTGATCGTTTGCCATCTCATTCAACCGCTGTAGTACCGGTTGAAATGTTTTTAACGCCAAGTTGGAATACTGCGTCCACAACTGCCCCCAGGTCAGTGGCATCGAGTTAAATTTTGCATCAATATCATCTGCTGCCGCAAACATTGCATTCTTTACAATATCCGCGGTGATCTGTCCATCTGATGCCATTTCCCGGATCTTACCGATTGGAACATCCATGTAATCAGCCACAGTCTGGATCAAGTTCGGCGCCTGCTCGAAGATACTGTTCAACTCATCGCCACGGAGCACGCCAGACCCTAACGCCTGTGTCAGCTGCAAAAACGCATTGGACGATTCTGTTGCCGATGCCCCGGCTATCGTAAACTGCTTATTTACCAACTCCGCGAACTGCACAATCTCGCCGGTCGATGCAAAAGCATCCCGGGCATTATTTCCGAGTTTCGCCACCGATGCAGCTGTATCCATATAAGACGCCCTGGAATTCTGCGCCGACAGGAAGATCATCTGCGAGAGTTCATCTGTCGTCTGCATCGTCCCATTCAACGCATTATACTGCGACACCATCATATCAAGGCGCGCCGTGGTCTGCGTGAGTTCATCCGACAGATCCAGTGCGTTTTTTACCGTAGAAATGCCAACATACGCTCCGACAAGCGATTTCACCTTATTCACGAGCACATCCGTATGCTGTGATCCAGCCTGTATCTTCTGGTTGTATTCCTCCTGTTTCCGGCGCGCGCTCTCCGTGGCACTCGTGATGTCCTGTAAACCCACCATACCATCGGCAAGCAGCTGCCGCGCCTCTTCCATCGACGACGTATCAATCGCGGTGCTTGATGCATATTCCAGCGCTTCAAAGTTGCTTATCACCATATTCACCGCCGTACAGATATTGTAGAGCGGCGCAGACATACGGTCCGACAACTCTATCGCAGTCTGAATACTTGACATCCTCTCACCTCCTACTTCTGGATTTCTTTTGCCTTGCGCTTCTCTTCCTCGACCCGAAGATCAATGGACGCAATCACAAAAGCTTTCTCATTCCGATCCAATTCAGCAAAGAATGACGGCAACCAGTGAAACTTCTGCAAGCAATAATGCGCATATACCGCTTCACCGTCGCCGCCATTGATTAGTTTTTTGCCTCGTCAACCTTCTCCTGCAGCGTCTCATCGATGCCGCTGTATTCCTGCACGAATGTGGCAAGCTCACCGAACTCTTCCGGGTTGTCGACCATTTCCACAATCAATGCCTCTGCGCTCATAACGCCATAGGAATCCTGCAGTTCTGCATTGTGCAGATCCGGCTCCACTACCGCGGCGCAAATCATTTTTCTCAGAAGCTCATCCGTATTAACCTTCTGCCGATACAGTCCAGGCTTGCCGGTTACCGGCACCTCAATCGTACATTCATCCCGGATTGCCGCAGATTCTTTTGTGGACAGAGGTCTGATCGTCCAGAGTAACGGATCACCGTTCTCATCACACAGTGACTTTGTGGCAGCAAACTGCGTTGTCTTTTTGGCTTTCTTATTCTGTTTCAAAAATGCTTTTAAGTTTCCCATATGTTTTTCTCCTCATTCTCTTAATTGGCGGCAGTCTCCCGCCGCCGTTGACTTGTTACAGATAGGACGGCTCCTTGTAGGATTCCGGGCTGGAATAATCCGCAGCATAGAAATTGATCTCCTGCTCGACAAATCCACCCTCGGCATCAAACATTGACAGCAGCACATCTCCGTCGATCACGCAGTTGTGATAAACCTTTGTGCTACGCCCCATGCAGGTAGCCGCATCATTGTTTGTCGTCTGCAATTCAAACACCGGCAGATGACCGGTATTTTTGTACTCTGTTACGATCCGGTCAAACATCTCCGAGCATTTGTAGACCGTCATTTTTGCCTGCACGACCATTCCGGTCGGCTTCCTGCCGGAAATGATCTTTCCCAGCACCGGGATCTCCTTGGTGCTGATGTTTGCCTTGCCCTCAAAATTCTTTGCGTTCAGCAGATTATACCGCTGTTCGCCAACCGTGACAAAAGCTTCCGCCTCTTTTGCAGACGGCACATCCTGTTCATTCATATAAGCGTTAAACATCTCTTTACCTCCTACTCAATCACGACCGTCATATACAACTGTGACATTGCATTGACGATCGTCACCTTATCTTCCACATATACGCCGCGTTTCTCGCTTCCGGCGGAGACCACAACATCATCCTCCGAAAAATTCTCGATTGCTCCAATCTGCTCTAACTGCTTATGATGCGATGCAATATCGTTCCATAAGCTGACACGACCAGATTCATTGTTCTGAACCTTGCCGTGATACTTCGTGTTGAACAGCGATGCGATATCCATCGCGATCTGATCCAGCACACGGATCGTCTGGTTGCTCTGGAAGAGTTCGTTTTTATCCTCCGTAAGTGTCACAAGAGAATTGATGTCCTCTAAGACACGCACTTCCGTTCCCACGCTGTGCAGGACGAATTCACCGGCTTTCACAGCATTCTCAAGCTGTGTCTGCGTATAGGCGGTGTCAATCTCAAGCTCCCCGTCATAGATCGCGTTGGTACAGGTTGCATTAACCCCGCACGCCGCCTCCAGACCCACAACCCACGGAATCACATCCGGGCTGTTCTTCACATTGATGACGCCCTCATAATCGGCTGCGCAGTTATACAGGACTGCCTGGAATTTTGCCCCGACCTTGTCCCTCATACGCTTTGCAAATGCGGCGTACAGTTTCGCCGTGGTAGCATCACTCACACTCGCGCCGATCGTATTCACGGTATATGATTCCAAGAGATCCAGGTATTTCTGGTGCACCTCACCATTGACCGTCCCATTCGTACCGCCTGCCAGCGGAACGCCTACCGTTGCTTCAAGTGCGGTTTCTTTCCATGTAACCCAGGCATTTTCTTTCAGATCTGCCGCGGATGCTACCGTCTGGGAATCCACAAGCTGCGTATCCAGATACAGCTTCACGTCAAAGCCATCTCCGTCCACATTCGCCGCAATAGCAACCTTCAGATCATTGCCACGGATTCCGCAGCACTTCGCTGTCGCATAGGTATTTTCCGCCTTTGCGCCGCCCGATGTCAGCTTATAGATATAAGCCTTTGTCGCATGCGCAAACAGTTCGCGCAACGACTGCATCTTATCATCTGTATAGGCATAACCGAACAGCGTAAGCGAATTCTTAATGAAATCTTCCTGCGCCACCTCCATCATCACGTTATCCGCACCCCAGTCAAGTTCAAGAGGCATGGATGCCACGCCACGCTCTGACAGATTCGTGGTCACGCGCGCCGCCGAAATAAAATTGATATAAGCACCACCCAAAACCTTATTCTGGGTTGTCCACTGTCCACCTCCGTACATTATCGCACCGCTCCTTTCATGTATTTTTCCATTTTCTTATCCACTTCCTCAAGCGTATAAGATTTTCCCGGTTCCAATAATGCCGACAGGAGATCCGCCCTGCCCGCATATTTCTTGGAACCAATGATCTGCTCTTTGGTATAAGTAACCTTATTAACTGCTTCTGCCACTGTTTACCTCTCCTTTCACTTCGCATTCTTCCATATACGCATCCTTCTGGCTCTGCCCCAGGAATAACGTATATTCTGCCGTTGCCGACATCACATCGTCCGATATGTCCTTACATTCGATCGTACCGCGCACCATTTTACCTTCTACCTCTATAAGGTCCAGGCACTCGCTCAACCGTTCGTAAACGGTATTGATCTCTTTCCTTGGCTCGTCGCCTTCCGGAAAATACTGCACGATAAAAAGCAATGTTGCTTTTCTGCGGCCGGTAAGCCCTCGCGGCACATCCGGATTGATGCAGCGCACAAAAAATGCAGGCTCTTCCATGTCCTGCATGGATGCTTCTGTATGGATTTCATAGTTATCGCCAAATGCGGCATATAAGGCATCTGTAATGCCCTTTAAAACTTCGTTGATCATGCAAACACCTCATTCAGCCATGCCGTCAGTTTCTTCTCGAGGATTCCCGGTGCTGCCTTGCGAATTTCATTTGTGGAATATGTGAGCATAAGCTGTCCCGGCACCCAGCCTTTTTTTAGACACTTCCCGATAGCCGGAACATACCTCCCTGGTGTCTGGCGATGTCCAAACTCTACGTAGCTGGCATAAAGCTGATCGTTGGTAACTTTAATCGTATAAGTATTACCGGATTTTTCAATCGTTCCAACCGTCCAGCTTCTGCGCAGTGTTCCACCCTGTTTTTCTGACATAACAAGGAACTTCTGCTGACCGTCATCCTCCACATCATAGGAATCCGAGTAATCCCCTACCGGAGTACGCTTAATAACCTTTGCCAGCAATCGTGCTGCCAACTCCTTGGCACAGGCTTCCATGAACGCTCTCTGCTGTTCCTCATCGGCAGCTTTCTGAACTCTATCCCGGAACTCCTCCAATTGTTTCAGATCAACCTTCGTATTTCCCATCAAGCCCACTCCTTAAATAAATCCAGCATAATTTCCTGATGCGTCGGGTGCATCCCCGGAACGCCGCTCCTGGTGTACTCCGTGGAATTGCCACAGTGTGTCACGATGATCTTGGAGCCGCTCTTGATTTCCACCTCCGGCGCAACAAACAGCTTTACCGCCTGCGCTACCGGAGATGCCGCATCGGTCTTTTCTGCCTGTGCGATCGTCTCAAACGACAGCTTGCACGGCTGATTTTCCAAGACCACGGTGTCCGTGTATGTCACAACGCCCTTTTCCTTGGTCTTACGGTGTTCCACAACCGTGCAGGTATCTTCATACATGGCTTCAATTGCCATTCTGACCATATCCATCAAAACACCACCTTCCGGTAACGGTTCAGCACCGGCTTGTAATTCTTCATAAGGCTTTCCGAGAACTCCGCTGCGGAAGTCTTAAAAGAAGTTGTTGTATCGCCGATCTGCACCGAAGAAACCGTCTGTGGTATATCAGCACTCCCCATATGCTCATTCCGGTAAATATCCATCGCCATGCGCAGTACCGTGGTTTCCAGTCCTGCCGGAATCTCGTCGATATGGCAGTAGTTTTTTACCGTATCCTCTGCATTTTCAAGCGCAAACTCCAAGTGGACTTTCACTGTCTCATCCGGGTCGCTTATCCCGAGAAGCGCCGACAGCCTTTCGACTGTCAGCTTGCTTTCCTCTGCCATACCGCACCTCCTAACCGATCTTATGCTTGATTGCTACAATTCTAAGCTGCTTCGGCTCATATACCGGTTTCCAGTTCTCTGCCTTGGCAAGTTCTGCACGAAGCGGTGTCTCTACATGCTCACGCTTTGCTCCGGTGTACGCAATTCCTCTCGGATGCAGGATGAACGCCTTACGGTTGATAAGATAATCAATACCGCCGCCGGTCTGCTTGTCACGATCAACTTCCGTAGCGACAAATCCTACCGGAGAACCATTGCCGTAAGCTACCGCACCATTGCCAAACAGGTATGTCGTATACACGCCACCGGAAGTTACCGGGCAGCCATCATCCACGGTCACGCGTCTGCCCTGATAGGTGTCAAACTCAACATCCGTAGAATCACGCTCTGTCTCGATCAGATTCAGCTTTTTCAGATAAGACTTTGTCGCCGAGTGCATCGCTACGCCGGATAACTGCGCCTGCGCGTCACCGAGCAGCTGGCATGCGTCAATAAACGCAGATGCGCTGATCTGCTTTGCCGCATCCGTTTTTCCGGTGGTAAGGTCAAGAATATGATCTGCCATTCTGGTTTCCGCCGCCGGTGTTCCCTCTGCCCCTGCAGTAGTGGTGCCGAACACTCCGGCAAGAATTGAGATAAGCTCCTTCTGCATATCTCTTGCCCAGTAGGATGCTACCAGATCACCGATGGCTTTCATCGGATCGGCTCCGGCCAGTGCTGCAGAAAGATTACTTGCTCCCCACATATTCTGTCTGTAAATCGTGGTGGATACGTCCTTGTTGGAACCGATCTTCTTTGCGGTCATCTTCACATCCTCAAGGATTGCCTCGGACTCACCCTGTAAATCCTCAAAGAACGGCATATTGTGTGTTCTCGCCGCCTCGGATGCCAGTGCATCAAATTCCGGGCTGTTTACCACGATTCCGCTCTGGAAGAACGCGGACAGCTCCATCGTTCTGTTGATTACATACCGGTTAAAAAGCTCCGGTACAATTACGTCTGCAATCTTTGTAATTGCCATAAATTATCATCCTCTCTTTCTTACAATGTTACTCCGGCCGCTGCGGCAAGTTCTTTTGCCTGCGCCGGGTTTTCTTTTAACATGCGCCCCTGTTCGGTCAGATTAAAAGTGTCCTTTGCGAACGGATTCGTTACACCGCCTGCACCGCCATTCTTCGGGTTGTACGGCGGTTTCTGCTGTTCCTGCTTAAACAGGTGAGCCATAGCCGCATCATCTTTGTATGGCTTCACAACCTCTTCCACGCCGATCGGCTTTCCTTCCTTGTCGAAGTTGAACTTCTCAAGGCCACCGGCTTTGTAGATCAGATAATCCGGATCAAGTACGCCCTGCTTTGTGAGGGAATCTTTCAGCGCATAGGTCTTCGCAATCTCCTCGCTTGCAGTCTGCTGTTTTTTAAGTTCTCCCTGCAGATTGGCAATAGTGGTCTGTAACGTCTCGTTATCGGCATTGTTCTTCTTTAAATCTCCGATAGTTGTGTTGAGTGTCTTAATCTGACCGGCAAGATTCTCTTTTTCTGCCACGGCGGTATCATACTTGCCTTTGTCAACATACTGACCAGATCCAAGGTCTGCAAGCTTTACCTGCTTATCCTTATTCTCCGGCTTTCCGTTATAGGCATTGACGGTATCAGACACCTGCTTATAGAGATCCTCGCCTAAAATGTCTTTTAAAAATTCCATAGTTTCCTTTCCTGCACCGTTTTTAAGCGTGGTGTCTCCACAAGCAGTATGCAGTTTTGATGCCATGCATAAGGGCAAATTGCCGCAGTTTAAACGTCATAAGGCTTTCGGACAATATAAAAACAGGACTGCCGGAGGAACCTACTTGGCGTCACCTCTGCACCGTTCGGTTCATAAATTTCCGGTTGTCCTGTCATTACTAATTTGGGGTATAAAAATACCACCTAACCATTATCGGCTGGTGGTATATCTTGTTTCTTTTTAAACCCTATATTATCTCTGCATATCTCTCCATCTATTTTCTTTGTATGTAATACCTCAGTTGGAATACCATCTGGATATGCGTCGCAGCGCATACCCGGCATGCAATTTGAACATGATAAACAGTATGGAATTCTAAGCATTACCGTTTCCACCTTTCTATATATCGATCGACATATTCTTTTGCTTTTTCTGGAACATCTTCGCCATTTTTTATCTTAACATATGCTTCCGCAAGCGTTTCAAATCCATTCTGCACCTCATCCGAATAACCAGAAACTCCAGGTACATATAAGTCTTTTACCTCTTCAAAAAATGCGTTGAAATCCTCTACACTTTCAATATCTTGCCCCGTCAATATGTGCACTATCTCATGTTCAATATAATCTTCAATACGCTTTTCCGCAAAATACTTATACTCATACCCTGCCTTTATAATAGCATCAAATCCAGAAAAATCATATCCCGAATTAACCACCAATTTCGCCATATGTTTCCCATTTTCCTCATAATACTGGCAAAAGAATGGAACATCAGGCTTCTTTGCTCCCCAATTTTCAACCGTGACATTTTGAAAATTTACAATGTACTCCTTTTTCATTTTTTCATACACACGTTCTATAGCATCTGCATAATCTGGTGTCATTCCAGAAATATTCATAATGTCACTCGGAATCTTTATGTCGGCAGTTTTCCAATCAGTGTAAACAAAATTTTTCTTCCACTCCTCATACGTCATGTTCTCCGGCACATAATACTTCTTGCCATCTGCCCCGCGCGCAACTCTTTCCCCCGTGGTAAATTCATCATTGAAGTACGGGCAGGTGCATCCCCGGCAATTCGGATGGAACGGTGGCACAGTAACACCAATCTTATAATCTTTCATCGGAAAGTGCTTCCCGTCCATCTCCCCGCAGGTTGGGCAAGTGCGGCTGTCCAATGTCTCAACCACCTCGAACTCTTCCACGTCAAGGTCAGAAAAACACGTTTCCTGTGCCTTAGCAGAAAAAGCGGCTGATTCCGTCTGAACAATTCGCGCCGCCTGTGATCTGCCTACTTTCATGTTCTGGGATATTTCCCGTATGACTCGATCCGGCGATTCTCCGGTGATGCACATCCGCGTTAAGGAATCGTGCATATTGTTAATCAGCTTCGTTTTATCCGTCCAAATGCGCTCTGAAAAGTTGCGTCCATCCACCGCCCAGGGCTTATGTATGATGTCACCGACTTTTTCCGAGTTAAAACTCTGCATTTGCCAGCCGACGCCAACACCGCGCTGCACCTCATATGCCGTGTGATAATAGCCGGACATATAGACGCTTGCAATATGGTCGTCTATGGAATCGTGATAATTTCCATACAGTTTTTCAATCTCCTGCTGCGTCTGCACCTTGAGTGCTTCCAGTCTGCTGATATGCACCTTTGCGGATGCGTTCTCAAGCTGTTTTGCCCACTGCTGATTTATGCCATTCTCGCGCCCGTATTTAATATAATCCTGCACATCCCACCGGAACTCTTCCAGTTCGTCACTGTTAAGCAAACGTCTGGCTTCCACCATTGAAATGCCGTTGTTGGCAGCAAAACGCTGATACCAGGCGTTAATCTTCCCGTCAAGAGCCTGCTCTGCCCGCCGGAACTCCTGCTCAATCTCCTGCACGGTCTGAACGGACGTATCATGCTGTGATTCTTCCAACTGCCGGAAGCGCTCCTGCCAGTATTCACTTGTCCGTTCTCCCATGCACTCACCTCATTTCACAGAATCCCGAGTTCCTTGTATACGGCTGCAATCTTCGGGAATTGAACCGCAATCCAATCCACCATTGTTTCCTCATGCCCCATACGATTAACGTGCTCAAAATTATCTTTCAAACCGCTTTCATTCAAAAAAGCATGAATAATCTCGTGACGCAGGCATCCCTTGAAATAAGCATCCTTTTCCTCTTCATTGCTAAACCAAAAATGTTCTTCATCATCCAAATCTGCAATAACAATCAGTGGAAAGTTGCTGCAACAATAGCCCGCCCATGAATTTTGGCTCAGTTCCTTATCTTCTGACCACTTGTGTATCTCTATCCGATACTCCGTCCCCAGAATCATCGCCGTCTGTCTCACTGCCTGTCTCCTTTCCCTTTGCACCAAAAGCACCGATGTAAGCATCTGCTTTCTCCTGCGCCTCCTGCGCCTCTTTCTCCAACTGCTTCAGCTCCGCATCCGCATCTTCGACAAGCGGATGATTTTTGAGAATCGTCTTTTTACTGACAATTCCAACCGAATCCTTGCAAATCTGTGCCTGCTCCGTGTCATTTTTTACACAAGTGCGGGTCCACGTCTGGATGATTTTCTTGCAATCAATTCCCTCATGGTGGCATATCGCTCTTACCAGACGGGCAAACCCAAGCTGAAACTCCGTCTCCGTCAGCCCGGCTTTCATTTCAAGCAACGAATACATGAATTTAAGCGCTTCTCCGCTCTGATTTCCGAAGTTCTCCGGCTGTGGGTCAAATCCCTGCCCCTGTTCAAAAATAGCCTTTCTGGTGACTTCCAGAGCGCTGTTACGGGCTTCTATCGGAATCTCGATGTTGAGTGTGCTCACTCCCGGGTTACTGCCCTCGTCCCCATCTACCTTGATGGTCTTATATTTTTTCAAATCTGACAGAAACGTGTTAAGATCTGCGCCGCCGTACCCGGACAGAACAATTATCAGCTGTTGAATATCATCCAAATCATTAACAAAACCGCTGTAGACCTTGTCGTATACGTCTATCAGCGGCTTGATATTTTTCAAATCATTCGTATTGGTGTTATTGTTCGGGAACGGAATAAACGGCACCTCTCCGAATTCATGCCGATATTCTGCGGTAAAATCGCCAGTATCCGGCACCATGAACGTATTGTAGTAGAACAGCCCATCATCCAAGGTATCGCCGTTCTTCCGTCGGAATGACCAGCAGCTTTCCTTATCCCAATACTCATAAATTGCATAGGTATCTCCTGTTTCCTCGTCGATTTCATCGTACATACGGAGAACACCTAGCAACTTCTTTTTCAGATTGTGGGATTCGATCGGGATAATCTGCTTGCTGTCAACTACCGCCCACTGGAATGTTCCATCTTCATCCTCCCAGTAATGAATCCATCCCACCGACGCATTGGCAGCATTTATGCACAGCTCCATGCAGTTTTTCCGGTATTCATCACCGAGTACTTCTGTCACGACTTCATTTCCATGCTCATTGCCGATATCGAAGAGCGGTGGTGCTGTGAACATATACGCGGCTTTCTGATTTACGATAAGCCCGTGGAAGTTCCGGGGGATCCGGTTATCTGCGTTACGTAATGGATTGTCGGGTTCCTCTTTCTCTTTTTCGTCTGTGAGCTTGTCTTTTACCAGAATATCCGTTTCGTTCCGGTAATACCGCTCCGCCTGCATCGCCCGCAAGGAAAAGCGTGTATGTCCCGGTTCGTATTTTCTTATGAGTTTTTTCATTACCTCAAGTTCCATGTTCTCACCTCTATTTTAAAATGCTGATGCCGCCATGATTTTCGTCAGTATATATTGCGTATCGGATAGCATCCTGCACATCATCAAACTGTTTGACCGGCTCTCCTGTCTTTTCATTCCAGACATACATATAAATTTCATCCCGGAACCGCTCCACGTCATCTACAACCCGCAGCTTATTCTGTTTATACAGTTGCGCCACGCGCTCAATACCACTTAGTACCGCTTTATTAGCATTAACTGCCCTCAGACCATTTTGTTTGAATTTTTTGACGTATTCCGGTCTGGCAGAGTCACAGTAAAATGGAATATTGCCATATTCGGTTTTGATTTTCTGCGCCTGTTCCAACCAGAAATCTATTTCCTCGAACTGGCGGGCAATTTCTCTGATGAGATAGTAACAACCCGTATCATCCTTTCCCAGTAGCACAATTGCCCCGAAATGCTCATATCCCCAGTCAACCCCGGCTATGTATTTGACAAAATTGACCTTTTGCAATTCTTCCCTGCTGATATAATGCACCTTGGCATTAAAATCACGATATACGGCACCCTCGCCCATCACCCACATTCCGTTAATATTGCGGTCATAGAACATTCCAGAGGGTGTTGTTTCTTTCATATTCTGCTTATATCGCTCTGACAGGAACGTATTATCATCCAGCCTGTATTGCACTGCCTTAATGGTCTTTCCATCGGCTTTATCGATAAAATCTTTCTTAAGCCAATGTTCAGGGTTGTCCGGGTTTGTATCAATCAGCATCCTCGCACCATTGCCGGAACATCTGGACTTAATCTCGTCAAACACTTCCTGCTTTGCCATTGTTCCTTCATTGATATAAGCCCCATATGCAGTCATTCCTCGGATGCGCCCCAAATCATTGATCTTAGAATGACCGAAGCAGCACACCTGCACCCCGAACAGCTTGAAACGGTTGAATTTGTCAAAATGAAACTCGATGCCATATTTGTTTGAAAGCTCAATCAGTACATTTCGGTTAAGTGCTCCAAGATCCGCACCAGCCAATATATATTGTGGATTCTCTACGCCCTGTGCGGCAGCAATTTTCTTAATCCTGCGCAATTCATACAGAAACAGGTCATTATCCAAAACTGTTTTTCCGGTACGCTTTGCCCCGTGATTGATCAGCATGAAATAATCACTGTTCACAGCAAACCGGAATGTATCAAGCTGTTTCGGTGTATATAAATCACTCAGCATCTTTCAGTGCACCTTCTATCTGCTCAAAGAATTTATCCAGCTTGTTTTCGCGATCGTCCTTGCCAGCATCCGCCCTAGATTTTAACAGTGCAATCTCTGCCCGCTGTTTCTCTGTCGCAAGATCCATATGATCTGTAAGCCACTGCAAGGCTTTCATCCGGTCGGCAAGCTTAATCTTGATACCACTCTGGGTATTGCTTACTTCGCTGACGATTGTTCCATCAATTTCCTGTCTCACAGAAACAAAGCCTCCGTGAATATCAACAAAATCCGTCATGTCTGCAAATGCAATGTCCATGTACTTCTGGAAGATGTCTGACTCACTTAGAAACTCTCTATTGAGTCGCTCCTGCTTCAACCGCATAATCTCATCTCGGATGTAAGTATTTGTAAGTAATTGATAGCCATTACTTTGTGCTGTACGGTAGTCGCATCCATATGCTTTCTGATATGCCTTGGTTGCATTAAAGCAACGAATGTAATAAATGCAAAAAAGCTGTTGCTTATCGGTCAAATCAGTATTCTGTATTACTGCTTCAACCTCATGTGCAACAGGCTCTTTCTTTGCTCTCTTCGCTCGCTTATTCTCTTTCGCAACGTTGCATTCCTTTTTCTCTTTCTTTCGCAACGTTGCATTACCACCATCATCCCACTTATACCGATTCTTCCAGCTCCGCACAGTTCCCTCGGCTATCCCGAGCTGGTTTGCAATCTCTATTAGCTTAAGCCCTTGCTTATACATTTCAAAGGCTTTGTCCGCTCTCGCATCTTTTGCCTTTGGCAAAGACCATCACCTACCTTTTCTTTACATACAAAAAAGCACCCGTCATTAAACGGGCGCCTTCTCTGGGTTGGGGGAGTTGCAAAAAGCAAATGGCTCTTGGCTCTTTTATTCACCTCTTGCAGTTTATACTATACATTGATTTTTCGTAACATGTGTAACATTCGTAACAAACTTTTACGCAGCATCCATAAATCTCTGAAACTCCATCTTAACACTTCCCTCGGTGCTTTTTCTCCCCATTCTTACAGCTACCTGTTCCCAGCTCATTCCCTCAAAGAACTTATACCGGATGATCCTCTGCATCCGTACCGGTATGCCGTTCATCCACTGCTCCACCTGCAGCTTGATCTCTTCCGACTGGGCTTTTCTCTCTTCCAGCAGTTCCTCTTCCATGCGCAGTTGCGTATCATCCGTGTATGTGAACGATGTTCCTTCAATCTTGAAATGTGTCTCTGCGTATGGGAAATCATTCATCGAACCTTTTACACTTCCTGTCACAATCGTTTGCCGCTTACGCTTCACTCTCTTAATGTCCTGCTCCGTCTCCCGAATCATCTCACATGCATCTACATACTGCTCCAATATTTTCTTATCTACTCCCACCGTATTCTCCCCTTTCTGGTATTATCACTGCAATGTTTCTGATAATATCATACAATAGGTTTGGAGTGGATTTGTGCCAAATTATCTATCAAAAACGTCAAAGTTTTCCTAAACTTTAAGTCATACTCCCCCCGCTTAATATATTAACAACATCCATCATACATTTTTTGATATTATCTTTTTCATTCATATGCTCAAAAAGAACCTCATATAAACGGTTAAAAGTATAAAAAGTTTCTGCATCATATAAGTGCACTGCCTTTTCTAAAAAATATTGGCTCACCTGTCGCTCTGTTTTCATATCTAACACTGCCATCCTCCCCATTAGTTGAGCAACATCATACAATGTCATTTCACTTTTCATATATGATTTGATTAACGGAACTTCTTTTTCAAAAATGTGTGCTTTCTCACTTTCCTCATCTTCAAAATTATATACAAGATTTCTCACCGATAAAAAACCATTTCTCCTTGCATTAAACTCACTGATTACATTCATTGCATTATCGTAGTATTCGTATTCCATCAATTTTTCAGCCGTTGTTGCGTTAATATAGCGAGCCAATACATCCAAGTCATGTGCATGTGTAAACTCATGCTGAAATGTACCAAAATATGTATACCAATCGAGTTCAAACACCTTTTTAGAAATTACTACATTGTATCCATCTTTTAAGTTCTCACAAGGAAAACTCATGCCATTAAAGTTGTCCACCACGCTTTTATTTTCCAACATATTCTGACGGTGTCTACTTTCTGGATATAACTCCACAACCTTTTCGTACAACTCATCACATATTGTTATGTTTATTCTTATAGGATCATACTTTGTATTTTTATAGAAATATAACAACATGCTCTTAAGAAATTCTTCATCAAACATTCTCCCACCTCTAATCACTTGTAGTATGTAAATTATACTACCATCACCGTCAATACGCAAAACCGTTTTATATTTTCCCCCACACCATTCTCAACTGCCCGTTCTTTTCTTCCACCAGATGTGCCATCCTCTGCCGCATAAGCCGCTGCGCCGTTCCGCGTCTCCGGTAGAAGCTCCTCCGGCTGATTGGGAGAATGCCGTAGTGGGCTTCCAGCATATCGTAGCTGGTGCCGCGCACGATGGATTCTGTCAGTTCCGCAGCAATGAAACTGTCCACACTCTGGCAGATCTCATATATTTCTTTTTCATCCAAGTACATTCCCCCTTTCAAATTTTGCGCAAAATAATACCAACCATCGAATTATTGACGGTTGGTATTCTGTCATGACTTTTTTCCCGTTTCTCTTTCTTTAAAATCCGAACAACAATCTTGATTTTCCCCATGCTGTTCTTCATCCTTTTCGCATTTCCCATTATCGTTTCCCCAAAATTGTGGATTATGTACAAAATTCATACAATCTTTGCATTTATACATTGTAACTCCCCTTTCTTTTTAATAAACCATACCACTACAACCGTCAATATTCAATTATCAATGTACTACAATTTTACTTTTATACAAAAATTTCCTGCGCATCATCTCCCTCCGCCGCATGGTTGCTGGCGGAAACTGCAGCTGTTTTACTTGGTTTACGCAAACCGGAGCTGTCCGGTCTGCTCTGCTTTAATCTTCATATTTGGTGTCCGCTCCGCCACGCATAACTCTGGCAAATTCGCTCTGACTAATGCCGCAGGGATTGGTGGACATACTGCGTTACCGCATCTGCGCACCTGTTCGCTTCTCGGGTATGTCTTCCCTGTGTAATCATGGTCAATGATGTAGTCGTCCGGGAATCCCTGGCATCCATATAGTTCTCGTGGCTCAAGCATTCGCAAGCCGATGTCCACAATCTGATAGTCTACACCCTCAATCGTCACTAATCCGAATCTATCCCGTGCAGTTACCGTGTCAAGTGGCTCCTTAATATCCTGTCCGGTTCCCTGCCCGTAGTATTTAATCAGAAATGCTCTGACCTCGCCAAAATGTCCGGCTGATGTTGTGATTGTATGTAGTGGCTCTCTTTCGTCCTGTCCGATTCCAGACTTATAGAACTTACTCAAAAATGATGTGACCAGTCCATATCTGTTCGATCCGTCCACCGTCATTATAGGATCTTCAATCGTCTGTCCCCGAACTTCTCCCTGCGCCGTTTCAGAATGGTACTGGATAAGTGTCGGTGTCATAAGCATATGCTGATTATTTGCCGTTATGGTGTGTACCGGCTCGCGCATATCACTTCCAAAATGGTTTTCTCTGTTTACTGATAGGTATGGTGCCAATTTAGGCTCACACAGATAATGCTTTCCGCTCCCCACAATAGTCGGCAATGGCTTTTCGATGTCGTGAACTCTAGGCGCCTGTCCTTTCCTCTCCCCGTACCCAATAGGAACAATAAACGGTTCCGGGTTGTCCAGCACAAACTTTTTCAGTCCTCGTGCTATTCTCTCCATCGTCTTCGGTGCCAGCGGACGTACTGCCCGGATCCCGTATTTCTCTTTGATTTCCTCGGACGTATCAAAAATGGACGGACATGGAAGAGAAAAGTCAAGCTGCGTGTATGCTCCCACATACGGTTTCAGCAGCCCAGCCTTGACCTCGTCACTGTCTGCCGGTGCGTGTGTCGGCTCTGGCCAGACTATCGGCTTTCCATCACACCGCGCGATCATGAAGAATCGTTTTCGCATGGTCGGTGCTCCATAATCAGCCGCAACCAACTCCCGGAACTCTACCTCATAGCCTAAATCTGTGAGCTGCTGAACGAATTTTTCAAAGGTTTTTCCCTGCTTTGCCTTGATCGGATGGTGCCCTCTGTTCAATGGTCCCCATGTTTTGAACTCTTCCACATTTTCAAGCATGATGACTCTCGGTCGGACAAGTCCCGCCCACCTGCAAGCTACCCATGCAAGACCTCTGATATTTTTATCCTTTGGCTTTCCACCTTTTGCTTTACTGAAATGCTTACAGTCCGGTGAGAACCAGGCAAGTCCAACCGGATGCCCATTGCATGCCTTTACTGGATCAACTGCCCAGACGTTTTCACAGTAATGCTTGGTGTTCGGATGATTAGCCTTATGCATCTTAATTGCTTCTGGATCATGATTGATTGCAATATCAACACTGTATCCGGTTGCCATTTCTATACCAGTGGAAGCGCCGCCCCCACCGGAAAAATTGTCAACTATCAATTCTCCATGTATCATTTTCTTCAAAAGGAACCCGGCGCGCCTTTTATCCGGATAGGTCCCGGCTCCTTTCTTATATTCCGTGCACACATCTACAATAGTGCACTTTAAATTTAATTATGTTGTGTTTTATGCAACAAATTCATCGTTTTATTGCTTTTAAATCATCCAATCTAACGGAAAACCTCTCACTCCTTTCAATTTACTTTAAAATCTCATCTAAGCAGGCATTCCAACCAACTTTATACGATGGTGCAATCCTGTCCGGCTGTGGATATTTTCCGCACACTTTCATCTTCTCCGGCAGTGCCCGGAGCGGACACCAATCCGGCTTTGCTTCTTCACTATTTAATGAAAGCTCTTCAACGCCAGTTGCATAACACTCGTCATCTTTTGAGTTCCAAAACTTACACATGGTGCAATCTTCCGGCATATCCATAACCAATACTGCTTTAGGCATACCTCACACTCCTTCCGGTTTTTCACACAGCTCAAATTCGATTACCCACACCCACGGTGAGGCATCCCATCCGTAGCGGTCAAGGTCGGATTTCTTAATGGTGGAATTCCATAATGCTTGCATAGCTCCTATTGGAGTTGTGTAGCAATTATGCATATCTGTTTCTTGCTTCCAGGCAAATCCTGTTGGACATTCATCATACTGTATGCCTTCACGTTTTGCTTGCTCATCGGTTATCTCCTGCAACCGCTCCACTCTCACATTCATAACCTTAAGCCAGATGCGTGCGGCTTCTTTTGGCATGTAAATGGATGGTTTCCATTTTGTAATATCTGCAATATCATTTCTTTGCCAATCTTCGTAGTAATAGTATCCGTTCGGCGCCTTTTTCCATGTTTCACGAACATACAGGATATCGCCCGGACAGATAGGACAGGTTCTCTCCGCCGTACTTAACTGTTCCATCTGCTCCTTATCTGCAAAGTTATGTACTGCATAAGTTCTCTTGTCGGCATTGTAAAATTCCATATCCGGCACAGTACACTCATTGGCATCTTTGCAAATTCGCCTTGTGCAAGTCTTCCTTCCGTCCAGAATTGCCCTCACCATTTCGGTACTAATTTGTTTGTTGAATAAAATCGGTTTAATTGGCATCTACACCACCTCATCTTCCCATCATGTCAGGGGATTTCTCCCATGAATTTCTAAACGCTTTTGTTCGAAGTTCTTTATTTTCCGCCCTTAACGCTTTATTTTCTGTCAAAATCTCCTGCAATTTGCAATCCTTTTTATGCTCACATCTTGTGTCCGCAGAATACTCGGTACACATTCTACATAATTCTATGCTTGTCACTCTACACCGCCACCTTTCACAATCTCGATTGCCTTATCGATAAAATAATTTGGATCATACTCCTGCAATGGGTCTTCACATTCTTTTCTAAGTTCTTCCAACTGCTCCACAACCTTGTCCGGGTCATAGGCGGTCGGCTGTACATCCACAAAATCAAGAATTGCTTTCATTTGGCTGCTGTTATACTGTCTACCGTTAAAAACCAAGTTGTCAGCATCAATCAATCTCATCGTTCGCCCTCCTGTTCCAATCTGTAGTTGCTTTCGTTCGCTCGTCTTTCCCTGTTCTGATGCCTCCGTTCTGATCCATGTAAATCTCACATTCATAGCTTTTTGGAAGTTCTGTTCCGCATTTCATACATTTGATTTTGAACATTACCACAACAGCCGAATGTGATGACTTATTTGTAATGGTTAAGAACATTGCGTTTCCGCCGCAGAACGGACATGGCTTCAATTTTTCGTTCATTCTTCATCCCCCCAATCTAATCTCTGACCGCAATCACAATATACGGTATCCTCTTCCAATATGTCTCCACAGCAAGGACATCTCCCTATAAGACCGGCATAGCTGTCTCCGTCTTTTACCTGGGATATTGATTTCACTTTCTTCGCTGTCTGCTTCTCCACTGCCGCCCGGCATTCTTCCAAAGTCCCAATCTTGCGATATTGGCGCCAATCACTTAATGCTTCAAAATAATTGCTTTTCATATCCTGCAATTCTTCAGCAGTACCGATTGCACGGTACTGCTGTATCTCTTCCAGTGCCTCGATTGCTTTCTCAAAAGCTCTAAGTGTACTGCTTTTACTTTCCCATTCCATTTCCTGCCTGATTATTTTTATTGCCTTGTTCTCATCCATTGTTACACCTCCAACAGTTCCGGGTTATCAATCATGTTGCCGATCACTTCAAAATTCTCTGAATCAAAATCATCCAGTTCCTCATAGTCATCACAGCCCGGCTCATTCGTGCACCATCCGTTTTCATGCCACACGACACGCTTTCTCGTCTCATCTTCTGGAAACTCAACGTCGATATGCCCTGAAAGAATATCATTCTCCAAAATCAGCTTGCCGTTCTTATCCTTAAGTCCGGTGCACTGGCAGATGGTAGATGCATCTACAACACAACGACAGAAGAAATCCAAACTATCCTTTGCGTAGAAATAATAACTTTCGTTGCCCTTTTCCGTGCAAAATGGGTATGACAGATATCCTTCCACCCATTCCCCATTATCAATCCGCTTGCCGCGATATAAATATCTACTCTCCATTATTTTCCCTCACTCTCTATACGGTTCCGGCAATGGCATCCACGCATTCACTATCAACTCTTCCTCAAGGCACGTTTCCGTGTCATCCCCTACATAGAAGTTGCCACCCTCATCTTTATTTCCCTCATATCTGCCAACTACAGGCAAAGAGAAGTTTTCAAATGACAGCAATATGTATTCTCCGCTCTTCGGAAGTCTCTCACTTACCGGAATCCAACCATTTTCTTTCTCGTCATCCATATTTTCGATATAATCCATGATTTTAAGTCCCAGCTCGTAAGCCGTTCCTTCAAAAGGTTTCCCGTATGGATTTATTGTTCTTTTTATGTAATCGTATATTTTATGTTTATCGCTCATGCTTCCACCTCCTCATAAGTTTCTCTGAATATATCTGGCTTACACGGATAAAATTCACCGTGAACACCACGGATGATATAATCACCAATATTCGCCAGATGTTCGCCCTCAAGTGTCTTAATAACCAATCCCCCCGGAACCTTCCAATGGTCAATATAGAAATTCTTACCTTCTGCCGACATGTACTGGTCTGTACACTGATAGTCCGTCAGGAAATCGAACATTTCTCGATGATTTGTACCAGTCCACTGTACTGCATCAATTACAACTGGCTTCTTTCTGTACTTCATGCAACCACCTCACTGTCCTCTGGCATCTGATAATCAATATGTCCATTTACATAGGCTTCCTGAATCATATCCAGTACTTTCATGGCTTTTGCTTTGGTGGAATATTTTCCAAGCGTACATTTATTTTCGCCCTCTAGGCTCGAAATAATAAAATTATCTCCATCTTTTACGATATAAATTGCAGCCCAATTGCTAAAGTTTAATAAAATTGCTTTATTCTGACTTCTGATTAACATTTTGCGTCCTCCTTATCTTCATAGTTCATTACAACTCTGATAATTCTCACAAGCACTTTTTGAATCTGATCGTAAATGTGATGATCGTCAGTTCCGAAGTGTGAACATAATACTGCATTCCGCACGCCATCTGTATAACAATCTGCCATGAAATCAGCACTGTACACATCATCTTTATTGTCGAGTTGACCGTATTCTCTCCACTGAGAAGTAATGTACTCTTCTACTTTTTGGTCTACCACATCGTAACTGTCTTTATTTCCATTGATATGTCTCACACAGCAATCAATGAATCCTAATCTGT
>ERZ826146.370-NODE-370-length-54133-cov-34.022874_pt1 | contig 54133 bp, 46 predicted proteins | sample MGYA00519857_ERZ826146 | MGnify/ENA primary metagenome ERZ826146 (study PRJEB31778, sample SAMEA3449222) | human gut metagenome | biome: human gut; feature: human-associated habitat; material: faeces | place: United Kingdom | collected 2010/2012 ...
TTTGTTGCTCAGGCACTTATAAATAATGTTAAACTATAGTGTTGCGGAATTAAGGTGTAGGAAAATGGAATCCGCGCTGGATGACTTCTACATGGCTTAGTGCAAATATGGCCACAGATGCCAAGCACTGTACCGGCATCAACCTTGTCAAGATGCGTTACTCCAACGTGCTGCTGTTCTATGCCGAGTGTATGAATTATCTTGCCGGTCCTGACGGAACGTATGAAGGCAGTGCCGGCCTTACGGCGCGCCAGGCTCTCGCATTGGTTCACGAACGTGCTTACGACGATGCGCACAAGGCTGAAGCGCAGGCTTACGTCGCATCGCTGCCGGGCGACAAGGACGGCTTCTTCAACGCCATTGTAGACGAAAACGCATGGGAATTTGGCGGCGAAGGCTTCCGTCGCTGGGATCTTATCCGCTGGAACCTGTTGCACGACAAGATTGTCGAAATGAAGCAGACCTACATGCAGCAGCTGACAGACGGCACCTACCCGGAGAAACTTTACTTCAAGTACACCGACGCAACAAAGACACGCATCGACTTCTCCACCGCGACATGGAACACACCGTCTGACGAAGTTGACGAGAACGCATACTCCGACGCCAACAACGGCGGCAACTGTGACTGGTACGGCAAGATAAAGCCCGGAGATGAGAAATGGGACGAGTCACCGGCAGTAGAGAACCTGCCATATATCAGCAGCGGCCTTTTAGGCATTGGTACACCTGAAAACCCGACAGCCGGCGAAGGCTCGCTGACAGTGAAGAACCGTTATCTCTACCCGATAACGTCAGCAACCATTGCCGACTCGCAAGATAAGCTGTACAACTCGTATGACTATTAATTACAAGGGGAAACGGGGCTGAAACATTTGCCCCACCCCTTACCTAACATAAACAACAATAAAAGAAGCAACAATGAAAACCATTGACAGATATTTAGGCATTGCGCTGATGGGTCTCGCTCTTGGCTCTTTGGCAGCATGTACCGACCACGAAGAGTGGGATGTCGACTCAAGCCACGGCAGGCTGTTCGGAGCAACCGAAGACGGCATCTCGGTTACGGCTGCTGAAACATCGGCTACAGTCGAGTTCAGCGCGAAGCAACCAAAAGAATCAAATGCCGGCAATATTTATTACATAATAGAAGTAAGCAAAGACTCGCTTTATGACGATGTTGAAATAGGCGGCGAGAACGCCATTGTCTACGGCGAGGACAAGAGCATAACTTCGTCACCGGCAGAAATTACCGGCCTTGACGGCGACACAGAGTATTATCTCCGACTCAAAGTCATGTCTGACACCAAGAAAGAGTCACGTTGGAGTTATTACAACGACGGAGAGCCTTTCGAGACTTTGGCCGAGCAGCTGTTCATCGAAAGCGAGATTGTACGCGGCGACACGTATATAGACTTGAAGTGGACACCCGGCGCGGAAGTAACACACATTACCGTAACTGCATCCGACGGGACACCTGCGATGGACGACATCGACTTGGAGCAATATCCTGATGCCGTTGCGAATGGAGAATATAAAGTTGAACCTCTCACGCAAATGACAACATACGTATTCACTATTTACAACGGTGATGTAAAACGTGGTGAAGTAACACTTACCACGGCAGCGTCTATGCCTGACGCAGAATTCAAATATACCCTGCCTTCTACGGTAACTGTTCTAAGTCAAGACATCATGGACGATGTAGAGCAGCAAGCTCTCGCATCAGGAGTTACTCCAGAAAGCTATAGCGTTACAATCGGAATACCGGCAGGCATCACACTTGATGTTCACGGTACAGACGAAGAAACCGGTGATGCGACCAGCATAGTTATACCTGACGGAATGTCTGTAACATTCTTCGGTCTTGCAGGCGGAGATGCTCCAACACTGAATGTGGACAAAAGCATAGACTTGGCAGGAACCCACGCTTATGTGCGTTTTGAGAACGTAAAGTTTGTTGATACCGGTGGCCAATACCTTATCAACCAAAGTGCTGCTTGTACAATAGGCAGTGACTTATCATTCACCAACTGTACGTTGACAGATTTTGAACGAAGCTTCGTGCGTTCTCAAAAACCCGAGGTGGTTATTAACGAGGTTAATGTTGACAACTGTATAGCCACAAACATGTCTCATGGTAACGGCTATTCTGTGTTCTATTGGAAAGAAAATGGTGGTAAAATAAATAGTTTGAATATAACAAACTCAACATTTGACACTTTCCAACGTTCATTCATCGAACTTACGAAAAACGATGTTGGTACAGCCATAAACATAAGCGATTGTACATTCTATAACGGTGCAGGCAATGACAAGTATATAATTGACACCAATGAAAGTGCAAATGCAACTGTAAGCATTACAAGATGTATATTCGCGCTTAGCCCTGCCAAACTTAGAGGTGTCCGCTGTGCAACAGATCCTGTAATTGCACAAGTTTATTTCACAAGCGATTTCAATTTGACAGCAAGCGCATTTGAGCCTACACAACAATTGCAAGTCGATGCCGCAGGTTTATTTGCAGATCCTGCAAATCATGACTTCACATTGATGGATAAAGACATTGAGGCCGGTGACCCACGCTGGTATCAATAACGACCTATTTCATATCAACGAAAAAGAGGGGCAAGCAATTGCTCCTCTTTTTCGTTTTTCATACCAACCGTTCTGTCTATCAGCATATTTTCATAATCTTTGCCAATGCGGCAAACGGAAAAGAAACCAATGGCAACACTGCTGTCAATACTTGTCAAGCATTTCCTTGATTTCCTTACGCCGCTTGGCATGCTTGCGAGCCTTGGGGTTGAAGATTGAAAAGAAGTCGAAGTTGGCACCCGAACCTCCCCGGACTCCTGCTCCGGCTGCTGCGCGTTGAGTTGCAGCCTTTATATCGAAACCGGGCTTCGGTTTCTTGCCGTATATCACAACCTCATCGAGCCGCCGCATTTTGGGCAACAGCCAGATTGTATCGCGCACGGAAGACTTGTCAAGCGACAAGGCTTCAAAACTTCCATGCGACAGCGTTATGCCGTTACAGCCGCCACTGACGGTAAACCGCCCATAGCTGTCTGTCATGGTCTTGCCCGAAGGATTGATATACACCGTAACACCCGGCACACACCGTCGCGTCTCAATATCGAACACTACGGCTGACAGCTGGGCACGACATGTAACGGCGGCAACAACGAACAACAGAATCAATATGTAACGGCAACAGCGCATCACAGCATAAATCATGTCAGCAAAGTTAAGCTTTTATGCCGTGAACCGACAAACACGGCCTGCCATTTACAGAATTTTTGCATTATTTCCAACGACATAACACAGACATGGGCTTTGCCTGACGCCGTAACAAAAAAATCCCCACAATGTACTGAAAAATGCACATTATGGAGATAAAACCGTTAAAAATGCAGACCTTTCGGCCGCAAGAACATTACTCCCACTCGATTGTCGAAGGCGGCTTTGACGAGATGTCGTAGCAAACGCGGTTGACGCCTTTCACCTTGTTTATAATCTCATTGGAAACCTTAGCCATGAAGTCGTAAGGCAGATGCGCCCAGTCGGCGGTCATGGCGTCGGTGCTCGTCACGGCGCGCAGAGCCACAGGATGCTCGTAAGTGCGCTCGTCGCCCATCACGCCGACGCTGCGTATAGTGGAGAGAAGCACCGTGCCGGCCTGCCAAACCTTGTCATACAAAGGCTCGCCATCCTCGCAAATGTAGTTGTGCATGTTCTCGATATAAATGTCGTCAGCGTCTTGCAGGATGCGAACCTTCTCGCGCGTGATGTCGCCGAGTATGCGCACGGCCAGTCCGGGACCGGGGAAGGGGTGGCGCTTGATAAGCCGTTCGGGCATGCCGAGCTGATAGCCAACGCGGCGCACCTCGTCCTTGAACAGCCATTTGAGCGGCTCGCACAGCTGCAGGTGCATCTCCTTGGGCAGTCCGCCCACGTTATGGTGACTCTTGATAACCATGCCCGTGATGCTAAGGCTCTCTATGCGGTCGGGATAGATTGTGCCCTGTGCCAGCCATTTGGCATCGGTTATTTTCTTCGCCTCGGCGTTGAACACCTCCACAAAGTCGCGGCCTATGATTTTACGCTTCTGCTCCGGGTCGCTCACACCTTCCAAATCCTTGAAGAACTTGTCGCTTGCGTCCACTCCGATTACGTTCAGGCCGAGTCCCTTGTATGCCTCCATAACCTTTTGGAACTCGTTTTTGCGCAGCATACCGTGGTCTACGAATATACACGTAAGGTTTGAGCCGATGGCGCGGTTGAGCAGAGTGGCACATACGGAAGAGTCAACTCCGCCGGAAAGTCCGAGTATCACGCGGTCGTTGCCGAGCTGTTCTTTCAGCTCCTGCACCGTTGTTTCCACAAACGAAGCCGCGCTCCATTCCTGCTGGCTACCACAAATGTCAACTACAAAATTCTGCAACAGCTGCTTTCCCTGCTCCGTATGGAACACTTCTGGGTGGAACTGCACCGCCCACAACGGGTTGCTCTCGCTGGCGTATGCCGCAAACTTGACATCGGCCGTGGAAGCTATTGCATGACAATCGGAAGGCAAAGCCGTTATCGTGTCGCCGTGGCTCATCCACACCTGAGAGTTTTCCTTAAAGCCCTTGAACAGCGGATTTTCAGCGTCAAACTGCATAAGATGCGCCCGTCCGTACTCACGTGTGTTGGTCTTTTCAACCTTTCCGCCTCCCTGCGAGGCTATGAACTGCGCCCCATAGCATATTCCGAGCACGGGAAACTTGCCTACAAACTGGCTCAAGTCTGCCTTGAACGCCTCCGGGTCGTGCACGGAATAAGGCGAACCGCTAAGGATTACGCCGATAACGCCCGTCGTGTCTTGCGGAAACTTGTTGTAAGGCAGGATTTCACAAAACGTGTCAAGCTCGCGCACGCGGCGGCCGATGAGCTGCGTTGTCTGCGAACCGAAGTCGAGAATGATGATTTTCTGCATCGTATCTTTTTATTAGTAATTAAAGGAGTTAAAAGGAGTTACCGCCCGTTTCACTCGCTAAGGAGCTAAAGGCAATGGCTTTCCAGTTGACAAGCAACAAGTTACAAGTTGACAAGTAAATGTGCCTTGCCGCCCGTCTGCCCTTTCCTTCGCCTGTATAAATTCTTTTGCAAAAGTACAACATTTTTTTAATGTTTCACTATAATACACTGACTTATTGAGCGAAAACGCATCATCCAACATCCAAAGGCACGTCACCGACAAGCCGTAGCCTCAACTCCCGTCTTGCAAAAGACGGCAAACGGCATTGCAAAAGACCATGAATTGCAACGCAAAAGGCCGTCTTTCAGCGCATGAAAGGCGGCCTTTTGCCAATATATTGACCATCAATCAGTTAGCAACCATTCAACCGTTGGCGGCTATAAAACGTTCCGCTTCGGCCAAAGTGTCGAGCTTCCCCACGTCAAGCAGCCGCAAGTCGGACTTGACGCAAGCCTTTATTACGGCCTTGCCGCACACTTTCAGGTAAAAGTCTATTATGCCGAACTTGTCAGGAAAACCGTCCATCAAAGGGAAAAGACGCGGCGAAAAGACGTGTATTCCGGAAAAGGCGAACCGCTTACAGGCGCTTACATCCAAGTCTGGATAAGGGCTTTTAACCTCGCCTGTCTCTATGTTTGTCCAACCTACGAGGCGCATTTCGTCGTTGAAAAGCAGGTAACGTTTAGTCTTACGCTCGCTGACAAGCAGAGTGGCGTCACTGCCTTTATGGCTTTCGTACAGCCAACGGAGGTCTACGTTACTCAATATGTCTACGTTATGGATAAGTATCGGAACGTCAGGCGCAAACAACGGGGCGGCCTTTTTCAGTCCTCCGCCGGTGTCGAGAAGCATCTCCGACTCGTCGCTTATGCGTATGTCAACACCAAAATTGCCGTTGTCATGCAAATAACCGACCACCTGCGACGCGAAATGATGTACGTTTACAACCATCCGCTCAACGCCCGATGCCTTCAGCTTTTCCACCACACGCTCGATAAGCGGCCTGTCCCCCACCCTCACGAGAGCCTTCGGCATAGTGTCGGTAAGCGGCTTCAGGCGCGTGCCAAGACCTGCGGCGAATATCATTGCCTGCATCATAATCTGTTGTTTTATTTTTTCTTAGCCTCCAACACGGTGCTTATGTTCTGCTCACGGTGTACAATGCGCACCTCCACGCCAAACTTGTCGTTGATGTGTTCGGCAAGATGCTGGGCCGCATATACGCTGCGGTGCTGTCCGCCAGTGCATCCGAAGCTGAACATCAGGTTCGTAAAACCGCGCTGGATGTAGCGGCGCACATGGGTGTCGGCCAGTTTATAAACGTTATCAAGGAATGTAAGTATCTCGCCGTCGTCCTCAAGGAAGCGTATCACCGGCTCGTCAAGCCCCGTCAGTTTCTTGTAAGGCTCGTAACGGCCGGGGTTATGCGTGCCGCGACAATCGAACACATAGCCGCCCCCATTGCCGCTCTCGTCTTCAGGAATGCCCTTGTGATAGGAAAAACTATACACGCGGACAACCAGCGGCCCCTTGTTGTCATACTTCGAGAATGTGGCCGGGCCGTCAGAAGGATGGGCTGCATACACTTTGCTGTCAGTTGTCTTGAAACCGTCAGCACGTGTCAATGCAGGCTCTTCAATGTGTGCAAACTGCGGCATTTCGGTAAGTTGGCGCAACACATCAAGCAAATACGGATAAGTGAAGACATTAAGCTTCAGCAGTTCGCGCAGGTTCTGTATGGCCGGAGGTATGCTGTCAAGGAAATGCTTTTTACGCTCGAAATACCCTCGGAAGCCGTAAGCGCCGAGCACCTGGAGCGTGCGGAACAATACAAACAGGCTCAACCGTTCCACAAAATGACGTACAGATGGAACTTCAGTATAAAGCTTCAACGAGTTGTAATACTCGTAAACAAGCTCTCGCCTGAGCTTATACGGATATCTGGCCGATGCCTGCCAAAGGAATGAAGCCAAGTCATAATAATACGGGCCTTTGCGTCCGCCTTGGTAATCGATGAAATACGGACGGCCTTGGGTGTCGAGCATGACATTGCGTGCCTGGAAATCACGGTACATAAAGCTGTCCGACTTCTCTGCGACAAGGTCTTTTGCAAAGAGGCGGAAGTTGGCTTCAAGCTTCAGTTCATGAAAATCGAGTTCGGCGGGCTTGAGGAAACAATACTTAAAATAATTCAAGTCGAACAGCACGGTGTCCTCGTCAAACTCGGGTTGCGGATAACAATTAGTCCAGTCCAGTCCGCGCGCGCCGCGTATCTGTATGTTAGGAAGCTCGCGAACAGTATTGACAAGCAACTGCTTCTCACGCTGGTTATAGCGTCCGCCGGCCTCGCGTCCGCCGCTTATCGCACCGAATAAAGACACACGCCCAAGGTCTTCCTGCAAGTAACGCAGCTCATCGTCCGACACGGCAAGGATATGCGGCACAGGAAGCTGACGCTTCCTGAAATGCCCGGAAAGGTAAATAAAGGCATGGTCTTCATCACGGCTTGTACCTATAACGCCTATGACAGAACCTCCGTCAGCCCCCAATATACGGAAATACCGGCGGTTGCTGCCGGCTGTATCAAGCTGTTCCACGCCCGAAGGCGCCGAACCGCTCCACGACTTGTATAAATCCAAAAGCTTCTGCATAGTTTACAACAATATATCGTCATCGTCGCCACCACGCTTCTTGCGCTCATATTCAGCAAGCCAGCGGTCGAGCAATATCAATAACAGGATTATGCCAAGCGACATAAGCCACGACTTGGTGATGTAAAGCAGTCCGCCCGAAACGGCGATATACAGCACCCACTGCCACCATTTTATCTTGAAATCATTTACATCCATAATCTTACAATATGGCCGCATACGCAAGAAGCACGCACACAGGAACATGTCTGCAAAGATAATGAAAATCAAGGACAATGTAAAACAAAGGCTTCGATTTTTGATTTAGGTACAAACAAAAAAATCGCATGTCGTCACGACAAGCGATTTTCAAAAAACAAACTACTTAAAAACTAATCTACTAAAACAAATCAAAAAAATATCTACTTTAGGATCTATTCGCTCTTTGTTCTTATTTTCAAGTGCAAATTTATGCACTTTGCCCATAAAAAGCAAATTTTTCATGCTAAATTTTAGATATTTCATGCCAAAAACAGTAAAAAAGAGGGGCGAACCTGACAGGTGCCCCTCTTTTTGTTATCTTAAGTTTGCAATTTTACATCATTCCGCCCATTCCCGGGTTGCCCATCGGCATTGCCGGTTTCTCCTCGGGCTTTTCAACGATAAGGCATTCCGTTGTCAGGAACATGCCGGCAATTGAAGCGGCGTTCTCAAGAGCAACACGGGCTACCTTGGCGGGGTCGATTACTCCGGCCTTACGCAAGTCCTCGTACTCGTCGGTGCGCGCGTTGTATCCGAAGTCGCCTTCACCTTCGCGAACCTTCTGCACTACGACTGCACCCTCGCCTCCGGCGTTGGCTACAATCTGGCGGAGAGGCTCCTCGATGGCGCGTACCACGATGTTGATACCCGTCTGTTCGTCGGCGTTGTCGCCCTTGACACCTTTCAGAGTGTCGAGTGCGCGGATATATGTCGTGCCGCCGCCTACAACTACACCTTCCTCGATAGCCGCACGTGTGGCGCAGAGGGCGTCGTCAACACGGTCTTTCTTCTCCTTCATCTCAACCTCGCTGTTCGCGCCTACGTAGAGCACTGCGACACCGCCTGAAATCTTGGCCAGACGCTCCTGCAGCTTCTCTTTGTCGTAAGAGCTTGTGGTGTTGGCAATCTCGTTCTTCAACTGAGCTACGCGGTCAGCGATGCACTGCTTGTCGCCAGCGCCGTTTACGATGGTTGTATTGTCCTTGGTAACGGTAACCTTGTCGCAGGTGCCGAGCATCTCGAGCGTAGCCTGCTCAAGCTTCAAGCCTTTCTCCTCGCTGATAACAACACCGCCGGTCAGTATCGCGATGTCCTCGAGCATAGCCTTGCGGCGGTCGCCGAAGCCGGGAGCCTTGACAGCACAAATCTTCAATCCACCGCGCAGACGGTTTACAACGAGTGTTGTAAGAGCCTCTGAATCAACGTCCTCTGCGATTACGAGCAACGGGCGTCCGCTCTCTGCTGCAGGCTGAAGGATGGGAAGGAAGTCCTTGATGTTGCTGATTTTCTTGTCGTAAATCAGTATGTAAGGATTTTCCATCACGCATTCCATCTTGTCTGCGTCGGTTACGAAGTAACCGCTCAGGTAGCCACGGTCGAACTGCATGCCCTCAACCACGTTGATATGGGTGTCGCGGCTCTTGCTTTCTTCGATTGTGATTACGCCGTCCTTGCTTACCTTGCGCATTGCGTCGGCGATGAGCTTGCCTATTTCGGGGTCGTTGTTTGCGCTGACGGTGGCAACCTGTTCAATCTTGTCATAGTTGTCGTCAACCTTCTCGGCGTTAGCCTTGATATAATCAACAACGGCAGCAACGGCCTTGTCGATGCCGCGCTTCAAGTCCATGGGGTTGGCACCTGCCGTTACGTTCTTCAGTCCTACGTTCACGATGCTCTGTGCAAGTATCGTAGCGGTTGTAGTTCCGTCGCCAGCATCGTCGCCGGTCTTGCTTGCCACGCTCTTAACGAGCTGTGCACCGGTGTTCTCGAAGTGGTCGGCCAGCTCAATCTCCTTTGCCACGGTAACACCGTCCTTGGTGATTTGCGGAGCGCCGAACTTCTTTTCAATGATGACGTTGCGGCCTTTCGGGCCGAGTGTAACCTTCACTGCGTCTGCCAACTGGTCAACGCCCTTCTTGAGCAAGTCACGGGCGTCTACGTTATATTTAATCTCTTTAGCCATGATGTTTTGTTTTTTTATTTTCTGAAGTTATAGAAGTTAAAGAAGTTACCGTTCACTGCGTTCACTCTGAAGTTATAGCCAAATGTATTGCTGCACGGCTCTTGGTAATGGCTCTAACTTCTATAACTTCTCTAAATTCCTTAAATTCTTGATTATTACTTTTCAATCACTGCGAGCACGTCGCTCTGGCGCATCATCAGGTATTTCTCGCCTTCGAACTCCAGTTCGGTGCCTGCATATTTGCCGTAAAGCACCTCGTCGCCGGCCTTCAGCACCATATCTTCATCCTTGGTGCCCTTACCTGTGGCGATGATTGTGCCGTGAAGCGGTTTCTCCTTTGCAGTATCGGGAATGATTATTCCGCCGATTTTCTCTTCTGCCGGTGCCGGCTTAACCAGCACCCTGTCTGCCAATGGTTTGATGTTCATAGTTCTATGATTTTAATATTGTGTACTTAAATATGCTTGTCCGCGCCCTTGGCGCGTCCGCCAACATTATAGCGAAAAGCGTGCCAAAGGCCGTACTGACAGTTTTGGCACACCATGACTGACAAAAATGTCACATAGTCAGACAACAACGACATGCCAGAATGCACCGGGACGCAACTGTGGACGAGCCGCAATTACCGTACCTCCACCTTAATAATATAAGCATTATTACCGCGCTTGCCAAGTCGTCGTCACACGAAAAGACGGCACTTCACAAACGCCTGTATATCAAGCGGTTACAGACGGCCTTGCAAAAGGTGGCCTTTTACCGTGTAAAAGGTAACCTTTCGGCGTGCAAAAGATGGCCTTTCAGGATGCGTTTTGTGTCCTTTCAGGAAACAGTCTGAAACCAGTGCCGCAGCAAGCAGTCATACCTCACGGCCTGTCGCACTCCACTTGCCTACGTATCCACTCCATTATCACGGCCACGATGTAGCCCTGCTCCGCAGCCGTAAGCCTGCGCCCCGCAGGTATGCCGTGCCATTTTGCCAAACATCCGCGGCAGCAACAGCCAGTGGCATGCTGCGCTATGAACACGGGGTGGCCGCGCATGGGCGTCTGCCTGCCGTCGTTCTCCGGCATGGCCGGCGCAAGACGACGGCGCACAAAGTCCACGGCATGGCGGCGTATCACGGCCATGCCCTTGGCGTCGACATATTCAACATCTCCCGGCTTCAAGCTAAAACCGCTGCGGAATGCCGACCGCGAGAGCCTATCGAAAAGGTCTCCAAAACCGTATTGCACCGTTTCGCCGGCTGTTTCCTTACGCCCGAAGTCTTCGTCGGCGAAAAGGTCGCCCTCAACAGCACGCCCGCACACAACTCTCTCTCCTGTTTTCTTCATATTACAGTCTCTTCAATGCAAAGTAAACCATTTTTGACGAAAAAGCAAAGCGACCGGGCTAAAATAGCCAGGCGTGGAATGAAAACACACAAAATATCTTCATATGTTTGCAAAACATGAAAGATATGATTACTTTTGCCATACCACATACAACTGCAAAGCTCACCGAAACCATGAAACTTAAAGACAAACGGTTCTTTGTTTTCGAAGTGACGATGGCCTTGGCGGCCGTTATCACAGTAGCCGTTACATACATTGCCGCAGACGAAATTCCCAAATCCTCACGAGATTTTGTCGCTTTCTCAATCGTATCCGTAAGCGGAATACTGCTACATACGGTGTGCGGCGCAATTACATGGAGCACCGCAAAAAACGACAAATACTTGGAATTGAGCCTGACGCAAGTTGTATACACATCGCTTTTGCCAATAGCACTTATCTCCATTTATGTAATATTTACAATCTTAGGCGGCAGCGACGCCTTGGCAGATGTGTTCATGGCGCTCCTCTTCGCATGGTTTATATTCGTCTTGCCATCAGGAATTGCAGTCATGCTGTGCACTGGTCTTTACAAGATTGTCGCCAAACAATACGCCAAGTGAAGACACAAAATCCGGCATTCAGCACGCTTTTACCTCGAAAAACACACTAAAATTCTTCAAATTCAACTTATTTCCGTATCTTTGTCTGCGTATGATTAAACAGCAAAAGACATGGAAGAAATACTAAATATGCACCTTTTCGGCGTCTCCGTGCGCTGGCTCGTAGTGTTCGCCATAAAGGGCGCGGTCATTTATCTGTTCGTCCGCCTGCTCACGGGACTGACAAAATACCTGTTCTACCGCTCCATGCACAAGCAGCGCAAGGTAGTACTCGACGAGACAAAGGTCAGCTTCATGCGCCGCATCATCGTCACAACCATATATATTATAGGTATAGCGGCCTTCCTCTCGCTTATTCCGGGCATGGAGAAGGTAAGCAACTCCATACTTGCCAGTGCCGGAATAATGGCCGCCGCAGTAGGTTTGGCGTCGCAGGACGCGCTGTCAAACGTCATCGGCGGACTGTTCATAATCTTCTCGCAGCCGTTCAAGCTCGGTGACTTCATCGAGGTAGACAACATCGTAAAGGGCACGGTGATGGAGATTACGCTGCGCCACACAGTCATACGTGACGCCGAAAACCGCATGATACTAATCCCGAACAACAAGATAAACTCAAGCACCATCATCAACTCGTCATACGGCGACACGGCCACATGCGCCTTCGTAGAGGTGGGGGTGTCATACACGGCTGACCTGAACCACGCCATCGACACCATGCGTGACGAAGTGATGAAGCACCCGTTGCTCATCGACCACCGCTCGGAAGACGACAAGAAGAACGGCACGCCGCAGGTAGTCATCCGCGTGATAAACCTCGGCGACTCGGCCATCACCCTGCGTGCATGGGCGTGGGCGTCAAGCGCAGGCAACGCATTCACAATGAAATGCGACCTGCTCAAAGCCGTAAAAGAACGCTTCGACCGTGAAAACATCGAAATTCCATACCCGTACATCAACGTCGTAAAAGCATGATTTTTAGTTGACAAGGGACGAGGGACAAGTTGACAAGGGACAAGATGCAATGCCGACAGGCTGTATTTGACGGACAACAAGATGACAGAACAAATGGCAAAATCACCCACTGGCACAAGCATAAGACACATTACGGAAAATAAGAAACAGTATCTTGAACTCCTGCTGCTGGGCGACGAACAGGAAACGATGATTGACCGGTATCTTGAACGCGGCGACATGTACGTAATGTTCGACCGCTACGACCGGGCTATTGCCGTGGCCGTAGTAACCGATGAAGGCGAAGGTGTGTGCGAACTGAAGAACATCGCCGTAGCTCCTGACGGCCAGCGCAGAGGCTATGGAGCTGCGCTTATTGAACATCTTTGCGACGGACGCAAAGGCAGATGCCACACAATGCTTGTCGGAACAGGCTCAACCGTAGGCACATTGAAGTTCTATGAGCATTGCGGTTTCACTTATTCACACACCATAAAGGACTTTTTCACCGACAATTACGACCACAAGATAATCGAAGACGGCAAAGAGCTGCGTGACATGATATACCTTAGGCGCATCTTGGCGGCAACGCCCGATGCAGCAAAAGGATGACGGAACTATAAAAAAGCATCATGAGCAACACCCCGAATAACGGAAACAAGGCCGGCATCACATACACAACGGCCTGCTGCGGGTTCGACTGCAAGGAGTGCCCCTTATACGGAACGCAAGGCAGCCAAGGCCATGCCATGCGCTGTACAGGCTGCCGCGGCGATGGCGTACGCCACCCTTTCTGCGACGACGGATGCCAAATACGCCGGTGCGTAATGGACAAAGGCATCGCCACCTGCGCCGAATGTAACCTCATCAGTTCATGCACCACTGTGGCAGAACTGTTCAGCCGCTCGCCGAAAGCCAAGGAGCGGCTGCTTCCATAACGTCCATACCTAACGTCAGTCAGCCCCTTTCATGTTCAGAGCCTGCATGAAACGCTTTACCACTTCAGGCTTTCCCACGTGTTTCCCCTCGTCTTCGCTCAGCTTGCAGGTGTCGTTATAGAACGTCCACGACTCCGTTATCTTGGCCGCAACAAGCTTTATAACGATGTTCATTGGCTTCACTCCGTCGAAGTCATTTGTGAAGTGGGTGCCTATTCCGAACGAAGGCTGGCAGTAATCGGTGGCATACTGCTGTATGGCTATTGCCTCGTCAGTGTCCAGCGCGTTGCTGAATATCACCTGCTTCGTTTTCGGGTCGATGCCCAGCGAGCGGTATTTCTCCACTATGCGCATAAGCTGCCGGCGGTTGTCTCCGCTGTCGATGCGCAGTCCTTTGAACAGGTTTGCAAAGTCTTCGGAGAAGTTCAGGCTGAAGATGTCCCACCCGAAACTGTCGTAAAGATACGTGCCGAGCGCACCGCGGAACGTGTTTCGCCATGAGTTCATGGCTATATGGTTTGCCATCTGCGGCCCGTACATGCCGCCAATGGCGCAGACAAACTCGTGAGCCATCGTGCCCACGGGCAGCACGTCGTGCTTCATCGCCAGGTAGACATTGCTCGTTCCGACAAAACGCCCCGGCCACTCGCGGCTCTGATAGCAGTCCTTCATGGCGCGCACCACGGTGTCCTCGGCCTTGAACGAAGCGCGGCGGCGCGTGCCGAAATCGCTGAACACGCAACCGGCGGCCAGCAGCCGCTCGGCCTTATGGTATGTCTTGGTGTAGTAGTCGTCATAGTTGAACAGCTTGTCCTGCCCCGTCATTTCATAATAAAGGTCGGAAATGATGGCGAGCACCTTCACCTCAAGGAAGATGGTTTCAGCCCATCCGCCCTCAAACTCCACGTACAAGTGCCCCTCGTCGTCCTGCCAAGCCTTAGCCCAACGCCTGCTGAAACGGAAGCCCTTGAGGTAAACGTAAAACCACTCGGGCAGGTAATAACACTTGCGGCGCATGAAGTCTATCTCGTCGTCAGTAATGACGACATCCTCGAGCGCGGCAATCTGCTCCTCAAGCTCACGGGCGAAACCCGGCGGATAAACCGTTCCGTCCCTGTCGGTGAACGTATATTTTACCTGCGCACGCGGAAAATTGTCTATTACGGCGCAGCACATGGTAAACTTGTAAAGGTCGTCGTCGGTGAAGTGGGTTATGATTTGTCTCATAGTCGGATGTTTTTTCGCCAGTCCGCGCATGTCGTCCGGAAGCACGGAAGCCATCGCCAAAGGTAACACTTGTTTTTTAATTATGCAAACCCGCGGCGCGTTTTGACGGCCAAAGCCTGCAAATAATGAAAAGTTATCACTACTTTTGCAGGAAAATGCTTACAAAAACACACCACAGCATGTACGAAACGACATTCAGACAGGCCTACGGAAATGATATTGACGGCATAATGACAATCATCAGGCAGGCTGTAAGCCAGATGCTCCGCGAGGGCAAACACCAGTGGGACGACACTTATCCGCAACGCTGCCACATTGCCGACGACATAGCCCGGGGCTGCGGCTACGTGATGACGTGCGGCGGACGGCTGGCCGCCTACGGCGCAGTGGTGTTCAGCGGAGAGCCTGCATACAACAGCATCCGCGGACAATGGCTGTCTGGCGGACGGTATGTGGTACTGCACAGGCTGGCCGTAGCCGACGGCATGAAGGGGCAAGGCGTGGCCGCAAGGTTCATGGCTGAAGTGGAAAAGATGGCCGCAGAAAAGGGCGTACACAGCTTCAAGGTTGACACCAACCATGACAACACACGCATGCAAAGGGTTCTCAACAAGCTCGGTTTCACTTATTGCGGAACCGTATCATACGAAAAAGGCGACCGCATGGCCTACGAAAAAATGCTGTAAGGTCACCGGCACGTAACCCATTGACATTCAAGCACTTTGCAATATGCCACGTTTTGCATTGCAAAAGGCCACCTTTTACAATGCGAAAGGCCACCTTTTACAGCGTAAAAGATGGCCTTTTGCTTTGAGCTTGTCAAAGCTCCATATTATTCAAACAGACATTCCTTTATTCACCTTCGGTCGCAGAGCCTTCCCCTCCTTCGGTAGTGCCCTCGTCGCCGGTGGTTCCATCGTCGTCAACGGTAACCCCTTCTTTCCACATGTCGCCGGTGAACTCCGAGCCGATGTCATACCCTGCTATGCCGTCGCACAGGCCCTTGTAAGCCAACTTGCGCTCATAGTTCGCGTCGAAGAGGTTGGGCGCGTCGTTTGGAATCCAATATTCGTGCTCGTCAGCAGCATCGGACAGCGTCCAAATCACAAAGCCGCCGCGCAGGTTTTCAGGCACATTCTCCTTGTATGACTCTATTATCATCTTGTAAACGTCTGACTGCAGCTGCAAATCTTCTTCCGTTGGCGATGCCGTGCCCACCTTAACATCAAGCTCGCTCACGCGCACCAGCTTGCCCGTGGCGGCCATCGTCCGGAACATCCGGTCTACCTGCTCGCGCGTAATGTTCATGTCAACGTGCATCTGCGTGGCAATGCCGTCTACCAACGTTTGGCCTCCGTTTTGGTCGATGTAGTTGACAAACGCTATGAGCTTCGCCAACTTGTTCGGATTACTTTCAAGTCCGTAGTCATTAACGTACAGCTTCATGCCGGCCGGAGCGTATTGGCGCGCCAGCTTGAACGCCTGCACGGCATAATCCATGCCGAGGTAATAGCCCCAATAGAAATTGTTGTTGACCCAGTTAAGCGTAAGACCGTTAGTTTCATCTTCCACCGGTTCTGTGTCCCACGTCGTTTTACCGTTGTCGTCTTCCACCGACCCGCCGAAGTGTCCGTCTATTCCACGGTAGTGACCGTCGTCAGTTATCGGCTCGTTGATAACGTCCCAACCTACGAAACGCTGGTCGCCGCGGACATGCTGGAGCATTCCGCCTATCCAGCTCTTCATTGCACCGAGCAACGCCGTGCGTTTCTCTTCTGCCGTCTTAAGGGTATAGTTTATACCGCTACCGGGCAAGACATCGTGACTATCATCATCGTAAAGTTTCTCTCCAAAAACTATGTCATCGATGTAATATGTAGCAGCAACCTTACCTAAATTACATATAATTCGGTTATCGTCGGCATAGCTCGGAATGAACTCCCATTCATATTTCGTCCAGCCTGTGCCCAAGTCTGTAATTTCAGGTCCCCATTGCTGACTTCCATAAGAAGGCACACTCTGGGTTTGGAACTGAATATATCCTCCATCAATAGAAGACCTGACTTTGAATGAAACCTTGTATGTTTTGTTCGGGTCAAGATTTTCCGAAAGATCGTAATAGAACTGTACCTGGTGAGCTTCACCCGGGTCAAGAACTTCAAGTTTGATGCAATCAGAACCATCCTGACCGCCTCCTTCCTCTACACTCATATTTACACGCTCGTCACCGGTAACTCCCCAATTGCCACGTGTGCCACCATCGAAATTGTAACTGTCATTGAGAAGCTGTGTGGCTATACCGCCAATTATGAACTGGGCTTGCGTAGGAGCAATAAGCGAACGCAGATAGCTCTGGTTCTGCTGGGTGTGCCAGATGAAGTTGTGTCCGAACAACTGCTTATCGGCAGGAACCTTGGCAAGAAACGCATCTACCGTTGCCAAGTTAAGCGAGCCGTCACTCTGCACGATTGCTTCCATCTTCATGGCGTTGCCTGTAACAAACTGCTGGAAGTGAACATTGCAAAGACTATCGTAAGTGGGGTGTTCTTCGTCCGCATCGATATAATAATCTGCAGTCAGTCCCAAGCCGATAGGTGTCTCGGGCATGTATTGCGCCATGTAATTCTTGATGTTATCGTAATGGTCTATTTGCTCCTGAAGCTGCAAAGGAATCTCGTCAGAAGTCACAGGATTGTGACCTTCAGGCGTATGCCAGTCCATCTTCTCGTCGTAACAGCCGGTAAGAGCCAACGAGCCGGCCAGCATCGGGAATATAATGTTTTTCAGTTTCATGATATTCTGTTTTTAATTTTATAACTTGACAGGTTTCTGCGACGGTCGGGCAGGCAATGAAGCCTTGCCCACAACCGCCACATTGAATGTTACTCCTCTTCCTCCTCTTCGTCGGGGAAGTCTGATACAACCTCGCTTGCACACGGCACAACGCGCCAGTTGTCAATATAGATTTCCTGTGAACATACCGCCGATTCGTATTCAACACCGTCAAGAGTGAAGTCTGTATTGACAAAACCCATGCCGAAGTTTCGGTTAGTTGCCGCATTGCGCTCCGTCACAACCTCGCTGAAAGTCGGCGTATCGCCGTCTTCTATCTCGGCTGCGTACTTGCCGAACTCACTGAACGGTATTGTAACCGTTACCCACTGGTCGCCCGTTGTAAAGGGAACAACCTCTCCGTCAACAATCCATGGGCAGTAGAAAGCGCACTGCTTGCTGTCAGAATCGTCGTCAGAACCTATGCCGCCGAAGTTGAAACTATTTATAAGGCAAATCTGTATGTGCCCCGTGCCAACCCATGTGCCCGGCACATAGATGTCGAACTGGAATGCAACGTCGGTCAACGGCGTGGTTTCAGGTATGTATGTGTACATTCGGCTCCAGTCGTCAAGCTCGTTGCCGCTGCCTGCCGTCCAGCATTCCGTTGCACGCGGCTTGCCTTGAGCTATTCCACCGGCGTCAAGCAGACGGTCGGGAATTATTTTAAGCACCTTTTCGCGTCCTGTTCCAAGTGGGTCGTCAACAAGGTCTTCGTTGTTAATCATGCTGCCGGTCTCGCTCCAGCCCCAGTAGCCTTGCGTTCCGTTGCCGTCGAAGTCGAGCACTATGCAGTTGCTGTTGTTGAAGTATTCTGCTGAAACGGCTGTTCCGTTGGCGCACATTACGGTTATTGCACCGTACTCGGTAACGCCTGAAGGCATCACGAACGAGAACCATTCGCCGTCCTCTTCCTCGGGAGCATTGGTGATTTCAGTCACCTGCGTGCCGCCGGGCAGCGTCACACTTTCTGTAAGTTGCAGGTTCTCACCATACACGGTGACAGTCTCGCCGGCCTTCGGCAGGGTGTTGCTGATGCTCGTGATGACGGGAGACGCTGCGCGGATTTCAAACTCATAGACGTACTCCGTACCGCTCTTAACGAAGCGGATGGTGTTGCGCTCTTCAGGATCGGCGCCGCTGATGGGCGTATCCATATCGAGCGACACAATCATGTTGTTGTTCGTGATGTACGTCGTGTTGAAGTATGTCCTGAAACCGTTGACATACAGTTCTTTCAATCCCTTGAAGCCGGAGCCTTCAATACGGATAGTCTGTCCGAGGCGGGCGAAGTCCACCGGCCTGTCGGTTACCGTAGCAGTGGATCTTTCAAGGTAAATCTGCGTCACGGTGATGGGCGAGCTGCCTGAAGCCTCGTCGTCATCGTCGCATGATGTAAAGCCTACTGTCACGACAGCGAGGCAGAACATCCAAATATATTTTAATGTCTTCATGATGATTTTTTCGTTTTTTGCCCCTCGTTGCCTCCCCGGTGGAGAGGGGCCTGGTTAGCTTTTGTTTGTCCGCCTCTCCCTACCGGGGATGTCGGGAGGGGCCGCTTATTGTTAATCGAACAAATCTTCTACTGTTACTTCACGCTCTCCGAACTGGTAAGCCACGGTCTGAAGGTTGCCGTTTCCGTCGCTCTGGAGGTACGGGTTGCGGTTTACGTCGGCGTCAGGATAAGGCAACCGCAGGTTTCTTGCAGTCGCAGTAGCAACACCCGGACCGGGATTTACCCAATCTTCGTCAAGCTCATACGAGTGAGTTTCAGCGTCATAGTAGTTTGCGTTACGGTCTTGGTTGTTGATGTAGTTGACGACTTCCTGCTGCTGATAGTACGCACGCCTTACCAGGTCGTACCAATACTGTCCCTCGAAAGCCAGCTCCATACGGCGCTCATGACGCAAGTCTTCGTATGAGATGGAGCGTTTCGCCTCAAGACCGGCGCGTGTACGCACCTCGTTGAAGTAGTAAAGGGCGGTCTCGTCTCTTGTTGACTCACTGTTGCCAAGTATCGCCTCGGCAAGGTTGAGGTAAACTTCGGCCAGGCGGAGCATGTGCGTATTGATGCCGCTTGACTGCTTTTGGCTCACTCCGTTGTCAGAGTTTGTACCCACAACATACTTCTTTATGCTTGCACCCTGGGGCATAGCATCTTCAGTTACGCCATAAGTATAGCCGCCGCCTCGAACATTCAGCTCGGGATAATACTCTCCGTACCAAGCCACGCTCTCGTGTTTGCGCTTGTCGTAGGTTTCATATTCTTGGAACAGGTTGTATGAGCAATAGGTAGCTCCGCCCCAATTCGTGCCGTCGGCAACCATTGACGTCCACCCGAAATATGACGAGATTGTCTGGTTACAGCCCCACCCGATAGCATCGGTTGTACCCGTAATAAACTGGAGTTGGAACATATCCTCCTTGCAATTGTTGTTCTCAATCTTGAAAAGGTCGCCGTATTCTTCCATAAGGTCGAAGTTCGACTCGGTCACAACCTTAAGAGCCGCCTGGCGTGCAAGGTCGAGATAATAGGTGTTACGCGTTCCGCGGTTGAAGTCGGTGGCGGCGTTTGTCCCGTCATACTGCCCGTCCGTTGTCAGTCCGGCCATCGAGAGGTAAACCCTTGAGAGCATTCCGTATGCCGTGTACTTGTTTATACGGCCCGTCTCGGGCGACGTCTCGGGCAGGTTTACAGCTGCATATTCAAGATCGCGTATGGCAAATTCCATCACGTCAATCTGCGGACTGGCCGGTATCACATAGTTGTTTACCATGGCGCTGGTATTGGTATAGATGATGGCGTCGCCCCAAAGCGAAGCTATATACCAGTAAGCAACACCGCGCATGAAGCGCGCTTCGGCCATGCCTACGGTCTTCGCCTCTTCGCTTACAGCCGATGAAGAGCGGTCGCGGATGTTGTTGATGACATTGTTTGCCTGCGCAACAACCGAATATAGCGAGCCCCAAGCGTCAGGAAGTCCCGTGCTGATACCCGTCTCGTTGAAGTTGGTGTATGGATAGATGTAGTCTGAGTATTGTGCCGTTATGTTGTTGGCCCTTCCGTCGCCCATGCCGTAATAAGCCTTGTCATTAAAACTTTGCCAAACATAGTTGTAAAGAGGATAGATGGCCTTGTCGATGGCCTCGTCGCTGTCGAAGAACGTCTCGGCGTTAATGCTGGTGGTATTCTCTTGGTCGAGAAAATCCTCGGCGCAGGAAGTCACCATCAGACCGGCAGTCAAGAGCGAACCGAATAAATATATCTTTGCTTTCATTTTTTCTGAAATATATAATGGTTTCTTACTTTTTCCTTGATTTCACAGGCTTAGAACGATATGTTGAGACCGAAAGTGTAAATTCTCGGTGACGGATAGCGTCCGTAGTCGATGCCTGTCATAAGTGCGTCGCCATAGAGTGAACCTACTTCAGGGTCGTAACCGCTGTAGTTGGTCCAGGTGTAAACGTTTTGCAGGTTCATGTACACCTTGAGGTTCTGCAGCTTCAGCTTGCTTACGATTGACTTCGGGAACGTATAGCTTAACGAGATGTTCTGCAAACGTATGTAAGAGCCGTCCTCAACCCAGAGGTCGCTGATGCGGCTGTTGCCGTTAGTCTGCGACGCACTGATACGCGGCAGACGTGTGTTGGGGTTGGTCACGTACAGGTTACGGAAGTCATCGTCAGGCAGGTTGGGATCGATAACGCCAATCTGTGCATATCCGGCACATTCTGACAGCAGGTTGCTGCTCTCGCGGACGTCGCCGACGCGACGCTTTGTCAGGTTGAGAATATCGTTGCCGTAGCTGCCGTTGAAGAAGATTGTAAGGTCAAATCCCTTCCATGAGAAGGTGTTGCCGATACCGTATGTGAAGTCGGGCTGCGGGTCGCCGATGAACGTACAGTCAGCAGCGTTGATTACGCCGTCCTTGTTCACGTCTTCAAAAATATAGTCGCCAATCCATGTTCCGCTCTCGCTGATTGAGCTTCCTTCAGGTCTTGCCACAGGCTTTACCACTCCGTTGGCATCCTTGTAATAAAAGTCTTCAGCCTTGTCGAAACGTCCGATTACCTTGTATCCGTACAGCTGGCCTACCGGCTTGCCTACCACGGTGCGCGTAATGGTACTCGTTTCAGAACCTATCTGAAAATCCTTGTTGATTGATGCGCTCTCGGTATCGAGGCGGATAACCTTGTTGCGGTTCATTGAGAACGTGAGGTTGGTGCGCCACTGGAAGCCGCCCTTGTCGATATTGACAGTGTTCAACGTCATTTCTATACCTGTATTGCGCATAGCTCCGACGTTCTGCCACGGGTTTGAAGCCGCTCCGCTACCGTAAGAACCTACATAAGTAGGCAACGGGAGTTGCAGGAGCAGGTCGTCGGTTTCCTTGTAATACCAGTCGAAGATGAACTCGATGCGGTTCTGGAAGAGGCTAAGGTCTAATCCTACGTTCCACGATGTAGTGGTCTCCCACTTCAGTTCGGGGTTGGGAGTATTGCCTGTCAGCACGCCGCTGCCCCACGGTGTGGTCTTTGAAGAGAGCAAAGCCATGTAAGCCCAGTCGGAAACGTTTTGGTTACCGGTAGCACCCCAGCCGAAGCGGAGTTTCAAGTTGCTGATGACATTGCTTGTCTTAGCCATGAACTTCTCGCTCGATACGCGCCATGCGAGCGCCGCCGAAGGGAACCAACCCCAACGGTTGCCGCGTGCGAAGCGCGAGCTGCCGTCGCGGCGGAGAGTGGCGGTTACGAGATAACGGTCGTCGTATGAATAGAACGCGCGCCCGAAGTAAGAGAATATGGAGTTGTCGTTCTGCGTACCGTTACCTGTTGACTGTGTAAGGTCGCCCGCCGAGGGGTCGTGTGTGCTGTTGGAGAGGAAGCCGGTAGCCGTGCTCACCTGGTTCTCCCAGTGTGAATGGCTCATTTCCTGACCGAGCATTACGTTTACGTTGTGCTTCTCGGCAAAGGTATTCTGATACGTAAGGATGTTTCGCCATGACCAATACTTTGTGTCAGTCTTCGTCCAACGGCCTGTACGTGTGTCGTTGGTGAGCGAACCGAACTGATAGTCTGGCTCGTAATAATAGAACTTGTTGAGGTTGTAGTCGGCCGAAAGTTCAGTCTTGAATGTAAGACCTTTATATAATGTGGCCTCCAAACTGCCGTTCACGCGGAAGTTCATCTTCTTGTTGTAGTTCTCGCGCAACTCGGCAAGAGCCACGGCGTTGAGCGGCATGTACACGTCGTCAGGACCGTCAAACGAGCCGTCGGCACTCCTGACAGCGACCGAAGGCTGCTGCATAAGGGCGTTCATGATGACATCGTTGTCGGCTCCCACCTCCTGCTTCGAGTCGGTAAGAGAGAAACTAAGGCTGGCCTTGAGCCACTTCTTTACCTGCGCGTCGGTGTTTCCGCGCAGCGTAAGGCGCTTGAAGCCCGAGCCTATGGCGATACCTTCCTGGTTGAGGTAGCCGGCGCTTATAGAATAGGTAGCCTTGTCGGAACCGCCGGTTACAGAGAGGTTGTGGCTCGTCATGAGCGCGCTGCGGAACAAAGCGTCCTGCCAGTCGGTACCGCTACCGAGCAAATCGGGGCGCACGAAAGCGTCGCTCGACTGCACGATGCCGGCCTCGGCGCGTGCGTTGTGATGGCGTGCATACTGCCGCAGGTCCATCATGTCGAGCTTGTTGGCCATCTCCTGCCAGCCTACGTAACCATCATAGGTTATAGTAGCCTCGCCGGCCTTTCCCCTTCGGGTGGTAATCATGATGACACCGTTGGCCGCGCGCGCACCGTATATGGCGGTGGCGGAAGCGTCCTTGAGCACGTCCATCGACACGATGTCGCTCGGGTTGATGCTCGCCAAGGGGTTGTTACTTGACAGAGGATCGTTCGTGTCGGTACTCTGCGGCTCAACAACAACACCGTCGATGACGAAAATCGGCTGGTTGGTAGAGTTCAACGAGTTGATACCGCGAATGCGGATACTGGTGTTGGCACCCGGCGTACCTGAGTTAGCCTGGATTTGCACACCGGCGGCACGGCCCTGAAGCACCTGGTCGATACTGGTGGGAACGGCACGCTCAATCTGCTCCGAGTTGACCGAGACTACCGAGCCGGTGACGTCAGAGCGCTTCATCTGGCCGTAACCTACGACCACGACCTCGCTCAACGCCTGGGCGTCAGACACCATCACGACGTCAACCTGCGTCCTGTTGCCAACGTTCACCTCTTTATTCTGGTATCCCAAATAAGTAAACGTAAGAGTGGCGTTTGGCTGCACCTTAATAGAATAGTTACCGTCGATGTCAGTAACGGCAACGGCCTTGGTGCCCTTTTCTCTTACAGTCGCTCCGATGATAGGCCCCTGGTCGTCAGTGACCTGCCCCTTTACGGTTATTGCCGACCCCTGCGCCATCGCCACCAACGGGAAGACGCTCATGAGTATAAGCAAACCGAGGGTTTTGCAAACTTTAATAGAGTGTTTCATGTTTTGGTTGTTTAATGTTATTTAAGGTAAAAAGTATTCACGGCCACAAAATTATGTTATTTAATCTTTTTATTAATTGCTATTTGTTTCATGCGCGTTTCAAAACGTCTCAAACGCCTGAAACATGCATTTTAATCGCAACATTTTGCATATAAAAACCTTTTCCGACACAAAATGAAACACCTTATGGACATTATCGGACGAGCAACAATATTGCGGGATAATGAAACATTATTGACAATCGTGGGCTGGGTGTAAAGTCTTAAAATCTTATTTTGAGGAAAGTTCGGTATAAGGCCACTCCTTCCTTGAAATGAAACAACCTATATGGCCTTGTATTTCAAACAGTCACCAGCCGACCGCTTGAAGTAGGAACATTACCACTCTTATACCAAACTCACGTAACATTAACACTCCCAGAATACCCGTGGCGAGAAAGAAACATACTTCCGGTCTGAAAAAACACGTTTTCCAGCGTCAAACGTAACGCATTGGCAGACAGAACATTACGTCAACCAATGCAACAAAATGAAACATACGGAAAAGCAAAAGGCCACCTTTTAGAGGCTGAAATACGGTCTTTCAGCCTCTAAAAGGCCGTCAACGGCAAGCCTTTCAACGGCCTACAAGCATTCAAAACCACACTATTTTGCAAACCGCACATGGCAAAATCGCACCTTATATAATAATAAAGGCAAATGAGACGACAAAATTCCGCCTTGCGAGAAACGTAGTTTAAGAATTTCAAATGTCCTGATTTTTTACTCCGCCGGCGGTAGAGACTTTTGAAAATAAGTTAAAAAACAAGACAAAAGGCCGTGCACCCACATCCATGTCCGAACTTTTTATTACCTTTGCAGCCGCAAAGACGGGCAAGTCTTGTACGGCCAGCTCCCTTCGAATCCTCCAGGGCGGGAACGCAGCAAAGGTAGTTGGTTGTAGCGGCGCGATGCAAGTAGCTTGCCCACCCCGCCTCTTTAGCTCAGTTGGCCAGAGCACGTGATTTGTAATCTCGGGGTCGTTGGTTCGAATCCGACAAGAGGCTCTCAACACAATTCATCATATTTCACGCGTGGGGACATGGCAAGTGTTTCCATTTTTTTGTGCCCGTCCGCAGGCATGTAACCCACTCTTTTTCCTGTTTAGACCAACTTAGACCAAAATCCAGCAAGCTGTTTGTGCCCTAATTCATAATTTTGCAGCAAATCCATGCTGCAAGATGAAGGAATGAAAGAGGAACTACACAAAAAACACCGGCAAATGTTTGAACATTGGAATAAAATTCATAACTTTACCCAATAATACTTATCTACATGAAAAAGGGTTTGGTTTTATTGATGCTTTGCCTTTTACCGGCAATGCTATTCGGACAAGACAAAGGCACAATATCAACAGAGGGAACGGTCAAAGGCGAACAAATTTACGACATTGTAGAACAGTATCCAGAGTTCCCGGGCGGCTACAGCGCCTTGACAGAATGGATAGATGACAACCTGAAATTTCCCGTAGAAGCTGCCATGGACGGCATAGAAGGACGTGTCATAGTGCAGTTCATTGTCCGTCCGACCGGCAAAATCGTTGATGCAAAAGTCGTCCGCGGCATTGCCCCGTCATTAGACAAGGAAGCGTTGCGCCTGATTAACATAATGCCCAACTGGATTCCGGGACGGCAAAAAGGCAAGGCCGTTAATGTAAGATACACATTGCCTATTACATTCAAGCTGTAACAGACCGGCAAGCGTAAAAGTTCCACACGGGAAAAAAAGGAGGAACCGGCAACCGATGGATTTGTTCTCAAAAGAAAAACGCAGCAAGATAATGGCCGCGATACGCTCGAAGAACACGCGGCCGGAGCTTATCGTGCGCCGGTTTCTGTTCGCCTGCGGCTTCAGGTACAGGCTGAACAGTCCGCGGCTGCCCGGCCATCCCGACCTGGTATTGCGCAAATACCGCACCTGCATATTCATAAACGGCTGCTTCTGGCACGGCCACGACTGCCCCACTTTCCACCTGCCGAAAAGCAACACCGCATTCTGGCAGGCAAAAATAGAGCGCAACCGCACACGCGACAAGGAAGAGCAGCGCGCCCTCGCACGCATGGGCTGGCACTGCATAACCGTGTGGGAATGCCAGCTTAAGCCGAAGGTACGCCAGCAGACGCTACAATCGCTCGCCTACACGCTGAACAAAATATATCTTGATGACCATGCCGTAAAGTACAAACTGCCTGAAGACGAGGCATGGGGCATGGCGGCGGAAGATTTAGAAAGGTAAAAGGGTAAAGAAGTAAAAAGGTAAAACAGCCGGGATGTTCTGTCTGATTTTTTTACCTTTTTACTTTTTTACCCTTTTACCTTTACCCTTACTCAAGGTCTACCACCGTTATTCCGGCTCCGCCGAACTGCACGTGTTCGTCGCGGAACGATACGACATTGGGCACTGTTGCGAGGTATTGGCGGATGAGCTGGCGCAGTATTCCCGAGCCGGTACCGTGCAGTATGCGCACGCGGTTCATGCCAACGAGGATGGCATCATCAATGAAATAAGTGACGGCGGTTATCGCCTCGTCGCCCCGCATGCCGCGCACGTCGAGGTCTTGCTTGAAGTTCAGCTTGCGGTTGTCTATCGTTTCGCGCGTCTCACGGCTGACGTTGACATACGCCTTCGGCTCCTCCGACTTGGGCTTCTCTGCCCTTTCGAGCCTGTCGGCACGCATCTTTGTGCGCATGTCGCCGAAGATTACCGTCGCCATCTTGCCGTCGACACTCTCTATCTTGCCAACGGTGGTAAGCCCCTTTATGCGCACCGTGTCGCCGGGAGACAATGAAGCATGGGCCTGACCGGCAGATTTTTCATTGCCTGTCGTTAACTTTTCATTGTCAATTTTCAATTTCTCATTCTCCCGGTCTTTCTTTCTCTTCTCGCGGCGAGCCTTCCGTTCCTGTATCTGTCGCATCTTCCGGGCTATCATCTCGTCGTTGGCTGCGGTGTCGATGTCCTTCATCCCGGCCTTGAAGGCTTCAAGTTCCTCGCGGATTTTCTTGGTTTCCGCCTTCTCGGCCTGGCTTTCGCGTATCTCCTTTATTGTCTTTTCTATGATGCGGTTGCTGCCTGCCAGCAGTTCTTCGGCCTGCTGTTTGGCCTTCGCCAATATCTCGCGGCGGCTCTGTTCAAGCTCTTTCACCTCGTTCTCGTAACGGGCTATAGCCTGTTCAAGGCTCTTTTCGCGCTGGTGAACGGCCTGCCGCTTGTTCTCCCAATAGCGTTTGTCGCGCACTATGTCCTGCAAGTACTTGTCGCTTTGTATATAGTCGCTGCCCACAATGTCGCTTGCATCCTTTATTACGGCCTCGGGCAAGCCTATTTTGCGTGCTATCTCGATGGCGAAAGAGCTGCCCGGATTACCGATGGAGAGCTGGAACAGCGGCTGCATCTGCTGACGGTCGTACAACATCGCGCCGTTCACCACGCCTTCGTGCGCGTCGGCAAAGTGCTTCAGGTTCTGGTAGTGGGTGGTTATTATGCCGTAAGCGCCCTTGGCGCAAAACTGCTTCAGCACGGCTTCGGCTATCGCTCCGCCTATCTGCGGCTCTGTGCCGGTGCCGAACTCGTCGACCAACAGCAACGTCGAGTCGTCGGCATGACGCATCATCTGCTTCATGTTCATCAGGTGGCTGGAGTACGTACTGAGGTCGTTCTCTATGCTCTGCTCGTCGCCGATGTCGATAAAGATATTGCGGAACACACCCGTGCGCGAGCGTTCGCCAATGGGAACGGACAGTCCGCACTGAAGCATGTACTGCAAAAGACCGGCCGTTTTCAGGCACACCGACTTTCCGCCGGCGTTAGGGCCCGAAATAATCAGTATGCGCTTCTGCTGTGTCAGCATGATGTCGAGCGGCACAACGGCCTTGCCCTGCTTCTCGAGCGAAAGGGCGAGCAACGGATGCGACGCCCTAATCCAGTCGATATGCGGAAAGGCCTCAACGTCAGGCTCAATACCTTTGATGAGCCGTGCCAGCTCGGCTTTGGCGCGCACAAGGTCGATTTTGGCGAGAAACTTATACGAGTCAAGTATCGGCGCGACGTAGGGACGCACCAACTTGGCGAACTCGGTGAGTATGCGTATGATTTCTCGGCGCTCTTCCGACTCAAGCTCGCGTATGCGGTTGTTGGCCTCAACCACTTCGGCCGGCTCTACAAAGACCGTCTTTCCAGAGGCCGACTCGTCGTGCACGATGCCGCGGATACGGCGTTTCAGTCCGGGACTGACGGGTATCACGAGGCGGCCGTCGCGCATGGCAGGGGTAACATCCTTGTCTACGAGCCCCTCGCTCTGCGCCGAACGCAGTATGCCGTAGAGAGTCTTGGATATTGAGCCTTCGGTACGCGCCAGCTCGCGGCGTATGTCCGCCAGCGCAGGCGACGCCGTGTCCTTTATGCGTCCGAACTTATCGAGTATCTGGTCGATGCGCTGGACGAGCTGCGGAAAAGTCTGTACGCCGTCCGTCAGACGATGAAGCGCAGGATAAGGATAGCTTACGTCACCGCGGTCAGACACGTCGCCGCGGTTAAGATAGGCAACAATGGCGCAGATTGTGTCCAACGAACGGCGCAGGTCAAACAGCTCCGCCTCGTCGAGATGCGTGCCCTCAAGGCGCAGACGCGCCACCGCCTGCCTTACATCGAAAAAACAGCTTAACGGAAAATCGTCGGCCTCTTCCTGCAAACGGCGGAACTCGCGCACCTGCGCCAGCCACTCGTTTATCGTGGCAGGGTCGTCAGAAAAAGCCATGACATCAACCATATCCTTGCCCAACGTACTAAGGCAACGCCCGCGCAGCAGCGCCCTAACCTCGTCGAAGCCGAGCTTGCTCTCAAAAGTCTTTGGATAAATCATGCTGCAAAATTACTCATTTTGCACGTCACGGCAAAACTCAAAAGCGGCCAATTGCATTTTGCCGCATCACAAGCCGACAGCAGACAAAATCCCAAAGGCCACCTTTTACGCTCCAAAAGACCGTGTTTTACCTTGCAAAAGGCCACCTTTCGCGTTGCAAAAGACGTCCTTTTACAACGCACTGGAAATCAACCTGTTACAGCGGCAATGGCGAACAGGCATGAAAACAACCGAAACATGGACAGGAAACAATCAAGACTTTAAGCACTGCCGCACACTGCATCTGCATAAAAATATCGCAAAAAATTTGGCGGAATGAAAAAATCTGCCTACCTTTGCACTCGCTTTTGAACACAAAGCTTGTCTTCCCGACAAAAGGAGAGATGGTAGAGTGGTCGATTACAACGGTCTTGAAAACCGTCGTGCTGAGAGGCACCGGGGGTTCGAATCCCTCTCTCTCCGCCAATCCAAAGAGCATTACACTGCGTAAAAACTCCAAGGAAAGCATTAAAGGCGTTACTATCAATATGATATGTAACGCCTTTTTTATTTTGTACAGACAGGCAGGGGACACCCGTATAAGACACCGCCACGCACTTGAAAACCAAAGCGCATAAGCTGTCCATATCCATAAAAAATCAAAAAAAGGCGCACATGCAACCGTAATGTTGCGGAAAATAAGTAATTTTGCAGGCTGTCGGCGCAGTTTTACCTTACCGTATACTCATCCGGCGGACAAAAAGAGGAATGCAAAGGAAATGGCAACACGCGAAGAATACGAACAGCTGAAAGCATACGCACGTACCGACGGCGCAATAGTAGGCGGATTGTGGATATTAAGCTTCGCCTTTTTCATCGGCGAGTTTTACAACCCACTGCTTGGCTTCCTATCGCTCATAGTCGGCGCATACTCGTTGGTATTCGCCTCGCTGCGCCTGCGTCGCTACCGCAACACGGCCCTGAATGGCGTCATCTCGTTCCGCCGCGCCTTGTTTTACAGCATGATGATTTACTTCTACGCGGCCCTGCTGATGGCCGCCGCGCAGTTTGTCTACTTCCAGTTCATCGACCAGGGATTCATGCTTTCAAAGTATGCGGAAATAACCAACACGCCGGAGTTCAAGACAATGCTGTCGGCATACGGCATGAAACCCGACGACATGAAGCTTGCCATGGACAATCTCGCCTCCCTCCGCCCGATAGACATCGCCCTGCAGTTCCTGACAACGAACATCATACTTGGCTTCATGATAAGCCTGCCGATAGCCGCCATGATGAAGTCAAGATACAGAAAAAGGTTCTGACAGCCGGCGGTTGTCTTCGCTAACGCCAATTTGGAATCCGTAAAACAAAAAACAACAATAACGAAAATGGACATTTCGGTCGTTATACCTCTTTACAATGAAGAAGAGTCTCTGCCGGAGCTGTACGCCTGGATAGAACGTGTGATGAAGGCAAACGGATTCACTTATGAAGTGATATTCGTAAACGACGGCTCTACCGACGGCTCATGGAAAGTGATAAAAGAGCTGAGCAAGAACCATGAATGCGTGAAAGGCATCAAGTTCCGACGGAATTACGGTAAAAGCCCCGCTCTGTATTGCGGTTTCAAAGAGGCGCAAGGCGACGTGGTTATAACGATGGACGCTGACCTGCAAGACTCTCCCGACGAGATACCCGGACTATACCGGATGATTAAGGAGGAAGGGTACGACCTCGTGTCCGGTTACAAGCAGAAACGCTACGACCCTCTGTCGAAGACCATTCCCACAAAACTGTTCAACGCCACAGCACGCAAGATAAGCGGTATCAAGAACCTTCACGACTTCAACTGCGGACTGAAAGCCTACCGCCGCGACGTGGTGAAAAACATCGAAGTGTACGGAGAGATGCACCGCTACATCCCGTATCTGGCAAAAAACGCAGGCTTCAGCAAAATAGGAGAAAAGGTTGTACACCACCAGGCACGAAAGTACGGAAAGTCGAAGTTCGGCCTCAACCGTTTCTTCAACGGCTACTTGGACTTGATTACACTGTGGTTTCTAAGCAGTTTCGGACGCAAACCGATGCATGTGTTCGGCTTTCTCGGCACTATAATGTTCTTCATCGGCTTCGTCTCCGCCGCAATAATAGGTATAGACAAGCTATACTCGCTTGCGCACGGCATACCGCAAAGACTGGTTACAGACTCACCCTATTTCTACATAGCACTCACCATGATGATTATAGGAACGCAACTATTCCTGACAGGATTCATCGGCGACCTGATCAGCCGCGACTCCACCAGCCGCAACGACTATCAGATAGAAGAAGAAATAAGGTGCGGAGACAAATAAAGAAGGACAGGGAAACATGTTATCGTAGAAAAACAAAGGACTGAAACAGATGGCAGGAAAGTCATTCACACACAAAAACGCCATGAGGGCATTGCCTTTATGCCTCACGGCTTTAATGCTTCTGGCAGCCTCGTGCTCTTCAATAGACTGCCCTTTGAACAGCCTTGTGTACACACAATACCAGTTGATGACCCCTGAAGGCAGGGTTGACACACTGGCAGACACGCTGACAATATACACCAGACGTGTGACTGACGGAGGCGATTCCGTACTGATTAACAGGAATGTAAGGACTACGGAGTTCTCACTTCCCATAAGCTACACGCAAGCCCAGGACGTTTTCTACTTCGAGACTATCGACACGGTGACAAAAGCAACGACTACAGACGTTGTCACTATTACGAAAGAAGACCATCCCCACTTTGAGTCGGTTGACTGCGCCCCACTGTATTTCCACACCATAACAGGGGTAAACACGACAAACAACGCCATCGACTCGATTGTAATAATAAACCCCGATGTCAGCTATGACACATCAAAAAAGCATTTATACATATATTTCAAGCATCGCGATTAGCCTGTGCATGCTGCTTGCCTCCATACCGGCAAACGCCAAAGGCAAGGACGGCAGCGCAAAAAACGACAGCGTGCCACTGTTCAACGGGTTTGCCGTGTCCGTCGACTTGGTAGGCCCGGTGCAGATGCTCATAGGTGACTACGGGCAATACGAGGCCGCACTGCGCATAAACCTGAAAGACAGGTACTTCCCGATAGTGGAAGCCGGAATAGGCAAAGCCGACCATACCAACGACGCTACGGACATTTCATACAAGACAAGCGCGCCATACTGGAAAATCGGCGTGGACTTCAACCTGCTTAAAAACAAGCACGACATATACCGGCTGTTCGCCGGATTGAGATACGCATTTACGTCATTCAAATACGACATTTCACATCCTGGTATGACAGACCCGGTCTGGGGTGGCACGAGCCAGTTCGAGGCAAAAGGCGTAAAATGCTCTTACCAATGGTTTGAAGCCGTAATCGGCGTTGATGCAAAGATGTGGGGGCCAGTACATCTGGGATGGAGCCTTAGATACCGAAGCCGGTTGTCACACAATGACGGAGAGCTTGGCAACACTTGGTATGTGCCTGGTTACGGCATCTCCGGAGGAAGCAACATCGGCGGAACATTCAACATCACGGTGGATATATAATGGGGTGATACGGTTATGAGGTTGTAAGGTTATGAGGCATGAAGCTAATAAACAAGTCAAAGAAAATATGAAAAACAAAAAAAAGCTATTTCTGCAATCCGCATTCCTGCTGTTCCTTATAGTCGGCACGATAATAATTGTGCGCCAGCAACGCTCCATGCCGTACCAAAAAGACACTGGCTTCGTTTTCGGAACGGTGTACAACATAACCTACCAAAGCAACAAGAACCTGAAAAAAGACATTGAAGCGGAGCTTGAAAAAGTTGATTTCTCTCTGTCTACATTCAACAAACAATCTACTATCTCCAAAATAAACCGTAACGAAAACGCCGAGGCCGACAATATGTTTACATACATATTCAACCTTGCACAAGACATATCGGCTGAAACAGACGGGGCTTTCGACATAACAGTAGCCCCACTTGTGAACCTATGGGGTTTCGGATTCAAAAACGACAGGCAGCCCACCACACATGCAATTGACAGCCTGAAACAGCTTGTAGGATACAAGAAAGTCAAAATCAGCAACGGCAAAGTAAAAAAAGACGACCCACGCATAATGCTTGACTGCAGCGCGATTGCAAAGGGATACGCATGCGATGTTGTTGCTTCATTCCTTAGAAAAGCCGGAATTGAAAACTTTATGGTGGAAATCGGAGGAGAAATAGTAACACGAGGCATCAACGCCCAGCGTCTGCCATGGAAAATAGGAGTGACAAAACCTATAGACGACACGCTAAGCACTAATCAGAAACTGCAGACAATACTCAACGTTACAAACAAGGCGATGGCGACCAGCGGCAACTACAGGAACTTCTATTACAAGGACGGGAAGAAATACGCACACACCATTGACCCTAAAACGGGCCGCCCGGTGCAACATAACATACTTTCGGCAACCGTGCTGACCGACAACTGCGCCACAGCCGACGCATACGCAACGGCGTTCATGGTTGCAGGACTCGAAAAAGCAAAGGACATACTCGACAGGCATCCCGAGCTTATGGCATACTTAATCTACTCTGACGAGAAAGGTAGAAACGCCGTGTGGTACTCGCCGTCATTAAAGGACAAGATTGCAGAATAAGTCCTTATGAACAGCATGACAATAAGGTTTTGACATGAGCCAGGCAAGGTTACACGAAAGGCTGCTTGAACTTCCACTGTTCCAAGGCATAAGCAGAAACGACCTTGAACAGATTGTGTCGTCGACAAAATTCAGGCATTTAAGCTACGGTAAGGGGAAAACCGTAGTAAGTGAGGGCGACGTATGCGACAAAACATACTTCCTGTTGAAAGGCACTATCAGCGCGACAGGATATGCCGACGACAACGGATATTCAATAACGGAAATAATGCAGGCACCCGAAATACTGCAACCTGAACGCATTTTCGGACTGACACAACGATACACACGCACATTCAAGAGCGTGACCGACTGCACGTTCATCTGCCTCGGGAAAAAAGAGACTCTGGAACTGGCGTGCAACTACGAGATATTCAGGCTCAACCTGCTTAACATTGTCTGCACCAAGTCGCAACGCTTCGCACGTTTTCCATGGAAGACGCAGCCCAAGGACATACGCAGCAAGATAAAAAGATTCGTGGAAACAAGATGTCTGCGCCCGGCAGGAGAGAAAATACTGCGCATAAAGATGGAGCGCCTCGGCATGGAAATAAACGAAAGCAGGCTCAACACATCAAGAGAACTCAACTCTATGGCTGCAGAAGGTGTCATCTCGCTGAAACGCGGCGAAATACACATATACGCCCTTGAAAAAACCATACACTCATAAACGAGGTAAATATTAGTTAAATTACCGGGCATCCAACATATACACCAAATAAAATACGTATCTTTGCATAAATAAGTAGTGCGCACCTGCAAGGTTGCGCTTTATTGCATTATCACTAACAGGGAGAAACGTCAGTATGAATGAAAGTATTGAAGGAAAACAACGCAAAAATCCTTTTTTTGAACCATACAACACTCCGCACGACACCGTTCCCTTCAAGAACATCAGGCTTGAAGACTTTGAGGAAGCCTTTATAGAGGGAATTCGCCGTGACGACGAGCAGATAGAAAAAACCATCAACAACCCCGAAAAACCGACTTTCGACAATACCATAATCAACATTGACGACGATAAGGACGGATACTACGACCTCCTATCGCGCGTATCTACGGTGTTCTTCAATCTCCTTAGCGCGGAGACCAACGACGAGCTTGACGCCTTGGCGCAAAAGATACAGCCTATGCTGACAAAGCACGCCAACGATGTCAGGCTGAACAAACGCCTGTTCGAGCGCATCAAGGCCGTACACCTGCACCACAGGAAGCTTACTCCCGAGGAAAAGATGCTGCTTGACAACTGCTATGACGGCTTTGTACGCAGCGGCGCATTGCTTGACGACGAGGGAAAGGAACGCTTGCGCGAACTGACCGAGGAAGCAAGCATGCTTTCCCTCCAATTCTCACAAAATCTCTTGAAAGAGAACAAGGCGTACACCCTGCACATCACTGACGAGACCCAGCTGGCAGGACTTCCCGACACGGCACGTGAAGCGGCGGCATCCGCGGCACGCGAAAGGGGGCTTGAAGGTTTTGTATTCACTCTCGACTACCCCAGCTACAGCCCCTTCATGACATACTCCGACATAAGGGAGTTGCGCAAGGAAATGTACATGGCACGCAACACCGTCTGCACCCACGGCAACAGCGAGGACAACACTGGCATATGCAAACGCCTTATAAACTTAAGGCGTGAAATAGCGCAGCTATTAGGCTACAAGACATACGCCGAATACGTGCTGAAACACCGCATGGCCGGCAACGCACGCAACGTGTACAAGCTGTTGGACGATCTTGTTGACGCATACAAGCCTACAGCCGTCAAAGAAGTTGCTGACATTGAGAAACTTGCGAAAAAGGCGGAAGGCAAGGACTTCATCATGGAGCCTTGGGACTTCAGTTACTATTCCCATAAGCTGCAACTAAAGAAGTTCAACATAGACTCTGAAATGTTGCGGCCGTACTTTGAACTTTCAAATGTCATCAAAGGGGTATTCGGACTTGCCAACAGGCTCTATGGAATAACATTCAAGGAGAACAAAGAGATACAAGTTTACCACCCCGACGTGAAGGCTTACGAGGTGTACGACAAGGACGGCTCGTTCCTCGCCGTGTTCTACGCCGACTTCTTCCCACGCAAAGGGAAGCAGGGTGGTGCCTGGATGACGCAATTCCAAGGGCAGTGGATTGACCGCAAAGGTAATAATGTGCGTCCTCATGTTAGTGTTGTGATGAACTTCACAAAGCCGACCGAAGAAAAGCCGGCATTGCTTACACTCGGCGAAGTGGAAACATTCCTCCACGAATTCGGGCACTCTCTGCACGGGATGTTCGCCAACACAAGGTTCGAAAGCCTGTCAGGCACAAACGTTTGGTGGGATTTTGTGGAACTGCCGTCGCAATTCATGGAGAACTTTGCAGTGGAAAAAGATTTCCTGCGCACATTCGCCTTCCACTACCAGACCGGCGAACCGTTGCCTGACGAACTTATAAGCCGTATTGTCAGAAGCCGCAACTTCATGGCGGCATACTCGTGTCTGCGCCAGGTAAGTTTCGGACTGCTCGACATGGCATACTACACAAAGAAAGAACCGTTTACCGACGACATCATGCCGTTTGAAAAGAAAGCATGGAAGAAGGCTATTGTCACCAAACAGTTGCCCGACACTTGCATGACGGTACAGTTCAGCCACATCATGTCCGGGGGCTATGCCGCCGGCTATTACAGTTACAAATGGGCGGAAGTGCTCGATGCAGACGCCTTCAACGTATTCAAGAAGCACGGAATATTCAACCCCGAAACGGCGCAAAGCTTCCGCGACAACATCCTTTCAAAGGGCGGAACAGAGCACCCCATGACACTTTACAAACGCTTCCGCGGCAGCGAACCTACGATAGACGCGCTGCTGAAAAGAAACGGAATAAAGAAAGGTGACAAGGTGAGAAAGTGAGAAAGGCTGCAGTTAAGGCAAGGATTTTTCCTTACTCTTTTATTCCTCCACTTCTTACTCCTATAAAAATAAAACCATGACTGAAACGGACAAAAAACAGTTGCTATTGGACTTGAGATACCTCCGTATGGCGCGCATCTGGTCGGAAAACAGCTATTGCGAACGCCGCAAGGTGGGCGCACTTGTCGTGAAGGACAAGATGATTATAAGCGACGGCTACAACGGTACGCCAAGCGGCTTCGAGAACGTATGCGAAGACGAGAACAACTTGACAAAGCCATACGTGCTGCACGCCGAGGCCAACGCCATAACCAAGCTGGCGCGCAGCTCAAACAACAGCGACGGCTCAACGCTCTACGTCACCGCCGCTCCGTGCATAGAATGTTCCAAGCTGATAATACAGGCCGGCATAAAGCGCGTGGTCTACGCCGAGAAATACCGGCTTGACGACGGCATCAACCTGCTGGAGAAAGCCGGCGTAAAAGTAATCTACATAAACCCCGACGAATATGAGACAGAATAAGTCAAACCGCCTCATGCCGCTCATCATGGCGCTGTGCGTGGTGACAGGCATCATCATAGGCACATTCTATGCCAACCACTTCTCCGGCAACAGGCTCAACATCATCAACTCCGGCAGCAACAGAATAAACAACCTGCTGCACATCATAGACGACCAGTATGTAGACAAGGTTGACATCGACTCGCTCGTAGACATGGCCATTCCACAGATACTTGCCGACCTCGACCCCCACTCCGTCTACATCAGCGCCAAGGACGTGCAGAAAGCCACCGACGACCTTAAAGGCTCGTTCTCCGGCGTAGGCATAGAGTTCGTCATACGCAACGACACCATCCACGTACAGGGCGTAATAAAGAACGGCCCGGCCGACCAGGCCGGCATACGCGCCGGAGACAAGATTGTGAGCGTTGACGGCAAACCCTTCGTTGGCAAGGTTGTGACCAACGACGAAGCCATGCGCCGCCTCAAAGGCCCCAAGGACACCAAGGTTAAAATCGGCGTGGTAAGATACGGAGAGAAGAAGACAAGGCTGTTCACCATCACACGTGGCGACATACCGCAGAAAAGCGTCAGCGCGGCTTACATGATTGACGATAACACCGGCTACATAAAAATCAAGAACTTCGGCGAAAACACCTATCCCGAACTTCTGATTGCACTCGCAAGCCTTTCGCAGGAAGGTTTCGGAAACCTGATCATCGACCTGCGCGACAACACAGGCGGCTACCTCAAGTCGGCCGTGCAGATGGCAAACGAGTTCCTGCCCAAGAACCGCCTCATCGTGTACACCGAAGGGCGCAAGTCGCCACGGCAGGACTACAAGAGCGACGGTCGCGGCAGCTACCAGCACATACCCCTCGTAGTGCTCATCAACGAAGGGTCGGCCTCCGCGTCAGAGATATTCGCCGGAGCCATGCAGGACAACGACCGCGCAACCATCATCGGCCGCCGCTCGTTCGGCAAGGGCCTCGTGCAGCAGCAGCTCGAATTCACCGACGGCTCCATGATACGCCTCACCGTGGCGCGCTACTACACCCCCTCAGGCCGCTGCATACAGAAGCCATACACCGCAGGCGACAATCAGGACTACGAGGAAGACCTGCTCGCACGCTACCAGCACGGCGAGTTCTTCTCGCAGGACAGCATCAAGCACACCGGCCCGGCATACCATACAAGCAACGGGCGCACCGTATACGGCGGAGGCGGAATAACGCCCGACATCTTCGTGCCTGAAGACACCCTCGGCATGACCTCATACTACAAGGAAGCAGCCATGAGCGGTCTCATCATACAGTACGCCTTCGCCTATACCGACGAGAACCGCCCAAAGCTTAGCAGCTTCGAAACGATGGACAAGCTGGCAGCATACCTCGACAGGCAGCACACAGTCGACAAGTTCGCCACATACGCCGACAAGAACGGCCTGAAACGGCGCAACCTACTCATAAAGAAGTCGTACAACCTGCTAAAGACATTCATCAACAGCCGCATCATATACAACATAATGGATGAGGAAGACTGGATTGAATACCTCAACCTTGACGACAACGTAATCAAGGCCGCCATCGGCGTGTTCAACCGCGGCGATGCCTTTCCGCAGAAGCCCAAGGACGAAAATGACGGAAGCGGCGGCAAGACAGCCATGGCACGGGAAGCACCCATACCGCGCACAGCCGTCAACTACATCACACGCGCATGAACACAAGCAAAAGCGCACTGCGCAAACACATAAGGGAGATGAAGCGGCAGTTCACCAATGAAGAATTGGAGGAGCTGTCGCTTCCCGTCATGTCACGGCTGCTGACCCATCCTGCCGTCGCCGAAGCGAAAACAATACTCATGTATTACTCCCTGCCCGACGAAGTATGCACCCACGACACAGTAAACCGCCTCGTACAGGCAGGCAAGACGGTGCTGCTGCCACGCGTCACCGGCGACACCGACATGGAGCTGCGCATCTACACAACACCCGCCGACCTTGCCGCCGGACATTACGGGATAATGGAGCCAACGGGCGAAGTCTACACCGACTACGGCAGTATCGACGTAGCCGTAGTGCCCGGCATGGCCTTCGACGCGCAGGGGCACCGCCTCGGTCGCGGCAAAGGCTATTATGACCGCTTCCTGCCGAAAGCCGCCAAGGCGTACAAAATCGGAGTATGCTTCGGCTTCCAAAAACAAGAAACCATACCGACCGACGACAACGACGTGGCAATGGACTGCGTAATCTGACACGCCGTCCGGACGCAAACCAACATTTACATCGGCAACAGCTCGTCGCCCTCAAGCTCGCACGACGTGAAGCCCATCTCGGCGGCCTTGTCCTTGCCGAAGGCGAAGTACACGGCGGTGGCCTCGACGCACACCTCGCCGCGCGAATTCTCAATCGTCACGCCTATAGTCACGAGGTTGCGCCGCTGCCCGGCGATGCGTCCGCGCACGGTTATTTGCCCCTCGGTGGTCATCACGGCCTTCTTGTAGCGCAGGTCGAGACTGACGGTCATGCCGGTAGTCTGCAGCTTGCGGAACATTGTCCACGCGGCCGTCTCGTCGGCGATGGTGGCAAGAATGCCGCCGTGCATCGTGTCAAACCAGCCCTGGTAGTACGTCTTCGGGTTCCAGAAGCTTACAATGTCGTCACCGTCTTCATAAAACTCCATGCGTATGCCTATGGGGTTGGCAGGGCTGCACCCGAAGCAGCAGTAGCCCTCACGGTGTTCAAACGGGTTCTTTATTTTTCTCATAGCATTTTTATTTTTGGTAAAGCCCCTACCCAACCCTCCCAAAGGGAAGGAGCGTAGAATGACTTTTGCCGCTTTCATGGCTGTAAAGCCCCTTTCCTTCTGGAGGGGTTGGGATCGGTCTCTTTTTGTCAGAACGTGAGCCTCATCATTATCCTCACTCCGTTTTTCTTGGCCGTGGGCAGGTTGTTGTAGTTGAGGCGGTGGACAAACTGCACGTGGAATATCTTGAAGATGTTGTGTATGCCGGCTATCAGCTCTATGTAGGGGCGGTGGGGGTCCATGACGTACGAGCCTTCGGGGAACTGCATCAGCAGGGGGTCGCCGGCGTTGCGCGCCAGCGTGGGGTTGTTCTTGTCGGTAAGCGTGCCCCAGAGGCATTTCACTCCGAGAAACTCGCGCCACTTGAGGTGCTTCAGCAGGGGTATGCGGTTGAAGAGCTTTCCGTTAAGGTCCCACGACACGTCGAGCGAGGCGTAGCGGTCGTTGAGGAACTCCATGTTGTTTATGAGGTTGAACGTTTCGTCCTCCACGATGTACGACAGGTTGGCGGCCGGCATTATGAGCAGAGGGAAAGGCACTTTGTTCCACTGCACCCCGCCCTTCACCGACACGTCGAGCTTTCCCCAGCTGTTGAGCCAGAAGCGCTTGTAGACGCTGGCCTCGGTGAAGTTGTAGTTGTAGTCGCCGCCGAGCACGCCCTTCACGCCCACGGTGTGGGAGAGGGTGAACACTGGCGGGTCGTAGTTCACCTTCAGGCGTCGCTGCTTGGTGTTGACGTATGTCTCGCCTGGGGCGTAACGTATCTCGAAGCGCGCCTCCGTAGTGCGGAACTTGCCGGGGGCGGCGACAGGGTTGTCGGGGTCGTAGAGCAACATGGGGGTGAAGCTGAGCTTGCCGCAGGCTTCGTTCTCCTCGGTCTTGAGGCTGACCGACGTCTTCAGTCCCCAGTCCTGCTCGTACTCGAAGAGCAGCTCCTGGCGGTTGTAGAACATCATCTTGTCCACCTCGGTCCACTTCAGCGAGGTGAACACGTTGTCCTTGTCGGTGGGCATGAACTTGTCCGACGGCGAGCACACGTCATACGTAGACGTGAAGGTAAGCGTGCGCTTGGGGTATTCCCAGGGCATGTAGTCTTTCCTGTTGAACGAGTAGACGAGCTGCCCCTTGTAATAGTTCTTCCGGCTGCGCCAGCCCCGGGCGTAGTAGCCGGAGAGGAAGAGGTGGGGATTGAGGTTGGCTGTGGTCTGTGCGCTTAGCCTGGTACGCGCGCCGTCGATGAAGTTAGAGCTTATCATGGTGTTGATGGGGCCTATGTCCACCTTGCTGGGGTGCTTCCGGGTGCCAGTCTCCACGTAGTTCTCGATGAGGGCCTTGAGGCCGAACAGCAGGTACTTGAAGCCGCGCGTGTTGGTAAGGCTGTTGATGAACGTGCCCATTGAGCCTTCGCTTTTTGTCAGCTCCACGGCGCGGTTCTCGTTCCAGAAGCCGTCGCCGCGCATCTTCGAGCGTGGGTCGTACTTCACCTTGGCCTTGCCCTTGAACGCCTTGTCGGGTATGGGGTCGAAGGAGTAGCCGGTCATCCTTGTCGTCCTTATGACGATGGCTTTTGTAAGGAACTTGGCCACCGAGAGTTCCACCGTCATGTCGTCGGTCGTCAACACCCATTCGCCGCTTGGCAGCCTGGTGTACTCCTGCAGTATGTTCAGCTCGTCGGTGAAGTTAACGTCGCTCCTCTTCGGCAGCGACAGGCGGCACTTCTTGACGTGCAGCGTGGAGTCGGCGAGTATCCATATCTCGCCGCGAAAGCCGAAGTCCTGCTGGTTGTTGGGCGTGAACTCGAGGTGGTAGCACTCGTCGCGGTCGACCGTCACCGTGTCGACTATATAGAAGCGGTAGAAGGCTACGGCGTCCTTGCCGATGGGGCTTGTGAAGGGATACTGCAGCAGGCGTATCTGGTCGTCGTACAGGTCGACGTCGGTGAACACGTCTTTTACCACCGTGTTGAGTATGTCGCCGGTCTGTATAAGGTCGTTCACGCCGGTTGCGTTCTGCCCGAGTATCACCGTCCGCTCCTTCTTCGGGTCTTTCCTGTAGAGGTTCTGCGTCACCGTCTCGTCGACCGATAGCGGCAGTATGAGCTTGTTGTTGTAGGGGCACAGCTCTATCTGGTTGAGCAGCCACTGGCGGTTCTTCGTCTTTTCGTGCTCAATCTCTTCAGGGCTTATGTCGTTGATGGCGAGCGTCAGCTTCTGGTATTTGTTGTATTGGTAGTAGTCGCGGTTGTCGAGGTCGGTGCGTTTCTTGGCCGCAATGACGCGCTTCATCAGCTCTACGGCCGGGTTGTTCTTCCTGCTGTACTTGCCGCGCCGGGCGTTTACGGTGACACCCTTCAGCCGCCTGGTGTCCGGCTTGAGCGTTATGCGCATCTCGCCGGGGGTGTTCGCCCCTATGAGTATGCGCAGGGTCTTGTAGCCCACGGCGCTGACGGTAAGGTATTCGTCGTTGAGCCGCGGTATGGTGAAGCGGCCGGCGGCATCGCCGGCTACGGCTTTCCGCTCGCCGCTGTACTGCAACGCCGGATGAGGTATGGTATCGCCGCTCTCGCCGTCAACCACCACCCCGGTTATCATCTGTGCGCAAACAGCCTGCGCCAGCAATGAAAAGAGAAATATAAGCAGCTTTCTCATCATCGTGCAAGTTGTATATCATTTAGACCGTTACAGCCATCCAACGTTTAACACCTGGCCGAGTTCCGTTATCACGGCATCGGGCAGGCTCTCGTCGTATTGCCGTTCGTCCCACCCCTCGCCTTTCAGCCACACGGCACGGCAGCCTGCCTGACAGGCCGGGACAATGTCCTTGTCGTAGCTGTCGCCGACAACTACCGTCTCTTCAGGGAGCAATCCCAGCGCCTCCACACCGAGGCGGAATATTGCCGGGTCGGGCTTCCTCACGCCGACGGCGGCCGACTCTATCACGCTGTCAAACAAACCGTCAAGACCGAACTCGCCGAGCACCGTGCCGATGTTGCCGTAAAAGTTGCTCACAAGCACCATGGGGAAACGCGCCTTGACGGCCTTCAGCACCTTGCGGCTCTCGGCCGTCGTCTGTTTCACGCCCTCGTATATGTCGTCAAGAATGTCCTTGCGGAACTTGGCGGCGTCTTTCTCCGAAATATACGCACGCTCTCCCGACGAGAGAAATCCAAGCTCCAAGGCCAGCTTCTTGTCAAGCGTAGTGCGGAACGTGTCGTCAGGACGTATAATGGGGCACGAACCGAGCTTGCGTTCGGCAAAGACGTAGGCGTCACGGAAGGCCGCTTCGTCCACCGGGACGCCGTGGCGCACATAGCCGTCCCACAGCACCCTGCCCCAATGACGGCCTGCCGTGTCGAGCGTTCCGCCATAGTCGAATATGTAGCCTCTTATCAAACCTGTATCTTTTTAACCATGTTTCCGCACAAGGTTTCGTGCCGCTTGTGCATGTATATATATATTAATGTGAAGACGGTAACCTCAATCAGCATGTACACCCACGGACACCCGGCAAGGCATGTGGCGTAAATGCAGATGGCGCGGGCGTTGAACGTGAGGATGTTGGTATATTTCATCAGCGGCCTGCTGCCGTCAAGGAACTCGTTGCGGAGCGCCTGCGGCATGCCCGACACGCCGCCATATGCCTCACCGACTGCCGCCGACAGCCGTTGGAAGGCCGGCGTGCGCCGCTCCTGGCTGCGGCAATAGTTGGCGTAATTGAAGTAGAACATCCGGGCAATGAGCGGACTGCCCTTTGGCAGGCTGTCGAAGATTGCGCGCTGGTTGGCGTAAGTGTCAAGCTCGCTCCCAGCCTTGCCGTTGAGGAACAGCAGGTGTATCTGCCTGTAATAGTCGGCCAGGGAGCTTTGCGGAGAGTGGCACAGCACACCGGCGATGAACGCCAGCACCCATATCCACGGCCCCCACACGGTGTCGGTGCCCGGCATTGGCTGCCACGTCATGCGGCAGCACAGGGCGAAATATATGCTGAAAAACCAGATGTCGCCTGCAAATCCGTCGATGACACGCCCCACAAGGGTCTTCTTTCCCGTCAACCGGGCAAGCTGGCCATCGGCAGAATCGCAAAAGTTGGCCACCATAAGCAGCAGCACGCCCAGCAGGTTGTGACGAAAGTCGGTGTATGAGAACATCCACGCGGCCCACACTCCCAGCACCACCGACACAGCGGTGATGGCGTTGGGATGCACGCCGAGCTTCTTCCCGGCCAATGCTATCACCAGCCCCACAGGCCGGTTAAACCACATGTCGAGCCGTTCTTCCGTGTCCTTCGACTTTATTGATGCAGCCAATAAATCCTTAAAAGTTGGCATTTGCTATCTTCACCTTTTTACCGTTTTACCTTCTCGCTTTTTTACCTTTAAAAATCTCTTCCGCTTTCGAGGCTATCGCCGCCGCGGCTTCATCCATGCAACGGGCAAAGCTGGGCCAATCGTTGAAGTCGATTATGGCATACGAGCCGTCTTCACGCACTATGCAGTCGCCCCCATAAACATCAACACCGGCCAAGCAGGCCAGCCTCTCGGCATCAGCTTTCAGACTGCCGGCGGAGAACCTGTAACGCTTCGGCACGCCGTTAAGCAGTTCGTCGCCGAACTTCGAGTAGTCCGCATCTGTGTGGAACGTCCTGAAAAAGCCTGTGCCCACGACGCCATAGAACTTCACTACGTCACCCGGCACATGGGCTGTGACAACCACATCGCCCACCCCACGGGCATGGAAGCGGCGCAAAGCCTCGTCACGCTCCGCCCCGTCACGCGCAAAAACCACGTCGCCACGGCATTGGGCGGACTCGTCACCGCGCTTCAGCCAATATCCGTCCGCACCCTCTTTCGGGGCGGCTGGCAGGCCGTTGTCCCTCATCAGGCGGTCGATGTTGCTCCTGCCGCATGCCGCAACGCCGTCAGGATGGTTCACCACGATGCAGCCCTCGGCCTCCTTCAGCCTCAATACGTCCAGGGCTTGCGGTGTGCGCGCCATTGTCAGTATGACGTCCGCCGTACATCCGGCAGTAAGTTGCTCCTCGTTTACGCCGTCAACGGCGCATCCCTGTACGGCCAGCAGACCGCCTACGGCATCGATTATGGCGCGGTCGCGGTCAACTGAATTAGGCGAAAACCGCTCCGCCCTGTACACTTTCAGCACCTGTGTCATACCCCGTCACGTAAAAACAGTTCGGCCTTGGCTATGTCGGCGGCATGGTCTATGTCGAACGCCCGGCCTATGTCGAACGCCTTTAGGCGCATACCCTCGGCGAGAAGTGCACGTTGGAAGTTGCGCATACGGCTCTCGCCGCGCCCGATGCAGCGGCGCAACACGTCGGCGCAGCGCGGCGTAAGTCCGTAAATTCCGGCCGAAACATACCGGCAGCCTTTGTCTTCGTCAAGGAACGCGGTGATGTTCATCCCATCGTCAACGGCCACATAAAGCGGCTTCTCGTCGTCAATGTATGATGTGACGGCCATCATCCCGTCGGCCTCGCCGCCGTCAAGGCAGGCCGTGAACGCCGATATGTAACGCTTGAAAGCATCTTCACCGAACACGGTGTCAACCGTTGTAAGGCAGAACGGCCCAGCGTCGAGCCTGCCTATTATGCAGTTAAGGCTGTGCATGGAGCTTGGAGTCTCAACGCCTATGGCCAGAACAGGCGCTCCGTTGTTGCCGTCGGCGCGTCCCTGCAAGTAACTCAGATGCTCGGCCACGCTGAACATACTGTCACGGTAGGCCACAACAATGGCCTCGGCTCCGTTGTCCTCAAACACGCGGACAAGCCTGTCGATAAGCCTTTCGCCGCCTATCCGCACCAATGGCTTGGGGACATTCACGCCTTCTTTCAGCAGCCGTGAGCCTTCTCCGCCTGCAATTATCGCATATCTCATGTGCTTTCAAGTCTCGTTTTATATCTGGCAAAATTAGGCATTATCACCGACAAAGGAAAACTTTTTATGGTATTTTTAGTTTTTTACCGGTCTTTAATGACAAAGCGGACATTATTATGGAAATAGCGGAGAAGCTTGCCGCATTCCAACATGCGGCTTTTCACGTTCCGTTTTGCCGTCTTTTGCAATGCAAAAGGCGGTCTTTCATCGTGTAAAAGACCGTCTTTGGGTTAGTAAGCAAAACCCCGCCACAAGTTAACGAAACGCCAGCTGCGCATCCACAAGGTTACCGATTAAAACAAAACATCCGCGAAAAGCTTACACTTTTCGCGGATGTCAATACCCGTCAATTCGTATCTCGTCACTTGTCGACTACCCTATCTCGGAGTTTCGTAGAGGAATTTCCTTGCGGCGCGCAGCTGATGGCGCATTATGCTGAGGAACTCCTGGCTCTCCTGGAGAATGTTCAGGTAGAGCAACGACACCTTCAGGTTGGCGTTGTCGTCACGGTACATCCTGTCAATCACACGTTTGCGCATCACGGAAAGCTCGTCCTTGCATTCGTCGGCGATGGCAAGCGTCTCGTCATAGAGGCTGTACCTGTTGGTTGAAATCATCTCCTCGGTATGCGACATAAGCTCGTTGATTTTGCGGCGCGTGGACTCGAAGTCGTCGATATACTCCTGCGGCATCGGGTTGAAGTTGTTGTCAACATGCTCCTTAACCGGGTCGAGCATACGGCGCAGGCAGTACATGAACTGCTGGTTGCTGTTGGCGCCGAGGTGGAACCACGTGTTGCGCTCTATGGCTATCGGTGCGGGGATGCGCCGCATGGCAAGAAGCTCCTTGCGGCGGAACTTCTTAAGCTGCGCCTGCTCTTCCTTCAGGGCGCTGCCGCAGTGGCGCAGCTCCTTGCGGTTCTCATTGCATATACCGTCGATGATGCGGTTGAACTGCTCAAGGGCAAAACGGGTGACGAAGCTCTGAGTGCGCGAAACGTGCTTGGACAGCAAGTCCCACACTATCTCCTTGTCCTTTGTGCGCATCATCAGCTGGAACACGTCGTCCTTCTTCTCCTCCTTCTGCTTCTTTGCAAACTTGCGGTTGCTGCTCCACAGCAGGTATATGTCAAGAGCCATGAACGCTATCATAACCGCAATTCCGCCGAAGTGCATCATCGCGCATACAATGGCGCAGGTGGCGAAAGCCACACCAGCCGTAACGAACCATCCTCCGATGACCGATATAACACCTGTAACGCGGAACACGGCGCTCTCCCTGCTCCATGCACGGTCAGCCAAAGAACTACCCATTGCCACCATGAACGTAACGTAAGTGGTCGAGAGCGGCAGCTTGTAATTGGTTCCGATAATGATTAGCATGGCGGCAAGCACAAGGTTGACGGCTGCACGCACCTCGTCGAAGGCGGCTCCGTCGGCGAGTATCGCCTCCTCCTTGTTGAAGCGTTTGTCAATCCAGTTCTGCATGCGCTGCGGTATTATTTTAGCCACAGCGGCGTTCATGTCTTGCGTAAAGCGTACTATGCTGCGTGCCGCACGCGACGAACCGAACATCTCGTCGCCCTCATCCTGACGGCTAAGGTCAACGCTCGTCTTGACAACGTTCTGCGCTTTCTTCGACGTTGTCATGGCAATTATCATTATGATGCCGGCCAGAACCAAGTAAAGCAGCGGACTCTTGGCCGACGACATGAGCGATGTCATCATGAACGTGTCGAACTGTCCGTTGCCGTTTGCCAGGAAATCCTGCATCGAATCGAGACCGGCCAAGGGCACACCGATGAAGTTCACGAGGTCGTTGCCGGCAAAAGCCATTGCCAACGCGAACGTTCCGGCCAGCACAATGAGCTTGAACACGTTGACACGCAGCAGGTGGAGAACTTCCATCAGCACTGTTGAACCGATGAAAATTACTACCATCAGCATTGGCGTGTTGTCATCAATCCACACGCGCAGCGACTCGCTGATATACGGCGACTTGCCTATGCCCGTAATGAAGATGAAATATGCCAGCGACGTGAACGCTATGCCGCCGAATATTGCGATGGTATAGCGAAGATGTTTCTTATAATTAAAGGTGAAAATCAGTCGTGAAATCCATTGCACCACAACTCCGAAGAAGAATGCGATGGCGACAGAGACGAATATTGCTATTATGACGCTTAGGGCCTTGTCGCTGTTTAGCAGGTCGTAAATGGTGAGCGATGGGTCGGCGTGCATCTTGAGCATGGCAAGGATGAACGTACCTCCGAGCAACTCGAACACGAGCGAGACCGTTGTAGATGTAGGCAGGCCGAGCGTGTTGAACACGTCGAGTATGACTACGTCGGTAACCATCACGGCCAAGAAGATTGTCATAACCTCCGAGAACGAGTAGCTTTCAGGCCGCATGATGCCGTGACGTGCCACATCCATCATGCCCGCGCTCATTACGGCTCCTATCAAAATGCCGACCGAAGCCACGAACAGCACCGTGCGGAACTTGGCAACCTTGGCTCCGATGGCCGAGTTCAAGAAGTTCACGGCGTCGTTGCTTACGCCGACAAATAAGTCGAACACCGCCAAGACCAGCAGGAATGCGACTATTAAAAAATAAATCTCTGTCATAAAAAACGTTATTGAATATGTGTCTGAATTCCGCTGCAAAAGTAAGCAACGTTTGTTACAACATAGTTAAACAGATATTTCATTTATATTACAAATCAACCAAACACACCGCAGCCTACGGCCGCCATAACAGCAAAACACCTTTATTATATATACGCCCCACTCGCATCTGTAACCCGACCAGCCTGCAACGCCTTTACAAGATGCCACCTTTCACATGCCAAAAGAGCACCTTTCAGGCTCTAAAAGGCCGTCTTTTAGAGCACAAAAGACGGCCTTTTGCCAAACCTCTGAGCATCAACGCATTACGCGACAGCCGCCAAGAGCACACACAACGGTCTCTACAAGAAAGCGCACAGGCAGGCAGCAGCCGCCAAACGGAAGTTTCACGGCATGGCGATTGGAAAAATTAACAGTTGCAAATGAAAAAACATAAGCAAACTATTGCATTTCCCAATGCTTTTATTAATTTTGCATTAAAAATCTTACAGTCCGCCGGACAGGATAAACAACAGCAAATGCAATCAGCTGCGGCAACCGGGAATGCGATTTGAAGATGTACCTGTTCCGGCAAAAATCACGGACTGTTGAAATGTCTTAGGAATTTGGTATCTATGAAACAACGCAGGACTTCCTTAAAAGAAATGGCCGAACAGCTCGGGGTGAGCATCGCTACGGTGTCACGCGCACTGAGAGACAGCCACGAAGTGGGCGCAGAGCTGAAAAGCAAGACGCAAGCCCTGGCTAAGAAACTTAATTACAGGCCGAACCAGTTTGCCCAAAGCCTACGGCAGAAAAAGTCAAAGGTAATAGGCGTCGTGGTGCCCAACCTCGTGACGCATTACTACGCCGCCGTACTTGACGGGATAGAGGACTATGCCTCGAAAGCCGGATACGCCGTCATTGCCGCCAACAGCCACGAAGACCATTTGAGAGAGGAAAAAGCCGTGGACAGCTTCATCGGAATGTATGTTGACGGAATTATAGCCTGCCTTGCACAAGATACCACTGACTATTCGCACTTCGTTGAAATAAGCGACATGGGCATACCGCTCGTATTCTTCGCACGTACATGCCTGCCTGACTTGTTCTCGTCAGTAACATCCAACGGCGACGAAGCGGCAAAAGAAGCAACACTGCACCTGATTGACACTGGCAGCAGGCGCATAGCCTTCATAGGAGCACCACAGCATCTCGACATGATGAAACGCCGCAAACACGGATACATTGAGGCTCTGCGCGAACGTAACATCGAGATTGACCGCTCTATCATCATCAACGGCAACATCGACTTCAACTACGCAAGGGAGACAACAATGCAAATGCTAAAGCGCGACGACCGCCCCGACGCAATACTCGCGTTCAACGACATAATAACATACGCGGCTTTCGACGCCATCAAGTCGCTCGGCCTGCGCATCCCTGACGACGTGGCAATAATAGGATTTACCGAAACGGACACGTCGTTCTTCGTCACGCCAAAGCTCTCCGCCATCATGGACCAGGCGCATCTCACAGGCGAAAAAACCTGCGAACTGCTGCTGAAAAACATAGCCGGAGACAAGAAAATATACAAAGAGGTCGTGCCGATGATACTGAAAATCAGGGAAAGTTCGGACAAGAAAATTAAGAGTTAAGGGTTAAGAATTAAGAAAAGAGCTGTTGACAAAACATATTTTCTTAATTCTTAACCCTTAACTCTTAATTCAATAAAACTTTATATCGCTTATAATCCTTGCGCCAGCCTCGACGTTCAGGTTGTTTACAAGCCGTTCGCGCATCATTGAGAGGTCGGCCCGCAAAGCCGGATTGAGGATTTTCACGTAAAGCGTCTGGTTGCGGATAAACTTCTCGCCGGTATATTTCTCTACTGCACGGCCTGCCACTTTGCCCCACGAATCAATCAAACGCCGCTGTTTCAAAGGCGTTTCCAGGCCGTCATGCCTCAAGCACTGGGCAAGGACATCCGCCAAAGTCAGCACATCACGCTTGAACATCGCCGTCCTCCTTACGCCTTATTACGCCGTTCTCAACATAAAACAGCCTGTAATCAAGCGAGCTTCCGCCCAGTATGCGGTCAAGATGCTCGCGGTTGGTATCGGTCATGAATATCTGCCCGAAGCCGTCGCCGCCCACAATGCGTACAATCTGCTCCACACGTGCGGCGTCGAGCTTGTCGAAAATATCATCCAAAAGCAATATCGGACAAACGCCGCCACGGATGTCGCGCAGGAACTCGAACTGGGCGAGTTTCAGCGAAATGACAAACGTCTTGTTTTGCCCCTGGCTGCCCTCGCGGCGTATCGGAAAGCCGCCGATAAGCATCTCAAGGTCGTCACGGTGTATGCCATGCAGCGAATAGCCCACGGCGCGGTCCTTATGGCGGTCGCGCCGGATTACGTCAAGCAGCGGCCCGCGCTGGCAATGCGACACATAGCCGAGCGAAACGCTCTCCTTGTCTTGCGAAATGCTGCTGTAATAACGCTGGAACAGCGGCGAAATGCGCTGGATGAAATCGTTGCGCTTGGAATAAACTATCTCGCCTTCAGCCGCCATCTGCTCCTCCCAAAGCGCAAGCAAGTCAGCATCCGGCTCGGCATCAGCCCTAAGCATGGCATTGCGTTGCTGCAAAGCCTTGTTGTAACGGCTCAACGCCTCGATATAAGCCGAATCATATTGCGATATGACAACATCCATAAGCCGCCGCCGCTCCTCGCTTCCGCCGTCGATAAGAACAGTGTCTGACGGCGAGACAAGTATCAGAGGAACAAGCCCTATGTGCGCGGACAACCGCTTGTATTCCTTCTTGTTGCGCTTGAAATGTTTTTTCCTGCCACGGCTCATGCCGCACGACACACTTTCATCTTCGCCGGAATCGCTTACATAACGGCCGTCAAGCATGAAAAAATCAGCCCCGTGGCGCATCGCCTGCGAGTCGGACACGGAGCACGAACTGCGGCAGAACGACAGGTAATATACGGCATCAAGCAGGTTGGTCTTGCCCTCGCCGTTATGCCCTATAAAACAATTCAACTTGGGGGAAAAGGCAAGTTCAGCCTCTTCAATGTTCTTGTAATTAATAATTGATAATTTGCTTAGAAACATGAGCTTGCCCTTCAACTTTCATGCAAAGTTACTCCATTTGCCGTTGAAAAGCAAAAAAAGTCAGCGATAAATTTCAATATTCAGGATAAAATCTGTAATTTTGCCACGCTTTATACACAGATAATTAAAAATCATAAACATAAATGGCAAATCTTAAAGAACAGAAGGGCACAGTGGCAGATGCCCTAAGTCAGAAAGAGGCGGTCTTCATGAAGCACAAGAAGGCCATCTCGGCAGCTATCGTTGTAGTAATATTCATCGTCGCAGGCGTACTCAGCTATGAGACTTACATATCAGGGCCTCGCGAACAGGAGGCAAGCACGGCCTTGGCAAAAGGCCAGGACTATTTCGCCAACCAGCAATACGAAATAGCACTGAAGGGCGACAGCACCGGCTTCCGCGGCCTGCTGAACATCGCTTCTGACTACAGCAGCACCGACGCAGGCAACCTTGCCAACCTCTATGCCGGACTCTGCTATGCAAACCTTGACAAATGGAACGATGCCGTAAAGTATCTCGAAAAATACTCTCCGGCTGATGACGAGATGATAAGCCCGGCTGCAACCGCCGCTTTGGGCAACGCTTACGCACACATCAAGCAGCCTGACAAGGCCGTTGAATACCTGAAGAAAGCGGCAAGCATGGCCGACAGCGAGGCTGAAGGCAACGCAAACAACAGCCTATCGCCGACATTCCTCATACAGGCAGGCGAAATTCTCGAAAGCCAGAACAAGAAGGACGAGGCCCTGAAGATATATCAGGACATCAAGAAGAAGTATGTCAACTCTCCCGTTTACGGCGAAATTGACAAGTACATAGAACGAGTTTCCGTAAAATAATGGCGACGTCATTACATAACCTGTCAGACTACGACCCAAACAAAGTGCCCGATGCAAGCAACATGTGCTTCGGAATAGTCGTAGCTGAATGGAATCCTGAAATAACAGGAGCACTGCTTGACGGCGCGGTGAAGACACTCGAGAAGCACGGCGCACTGCCCGAAAACATCCACGTAAAGACCGTTCCGGGCAGCTTCGAGCTGATATACGGAGCGCACCAGATGACACTCAACGACGGCTATGATGCCATCATCATTCTCGGATGTGTCATCCGTGGCGAAACTCCTCACTTCGACTACATCTGCCAGGGAGTGACCTACGGCATTGCACGCCTCAACGCAAAAAGCCAAATCCCGGTAATCTACGGACTGCTTACAACAAACGACCTGCAACAGGCCAAAGACCGCAGCGGAGGACGCTTAGGAAACAAAGGCGACGAATGCGCTATTGACGCCATAAAGATGGCGAAATTCTAACTTTTTAATTAAAAATGGAGAATGGATAATTGAGAATTATGATTACCTTGCCAAGCAAACAAATCCAAGGAGAACGTAATTCTCAATTATTCTTTTTTATAATATGTCATTGACAATGGTAATCATAATTATCAATTGCCAATTTTCAATCATCAATTTGATAAAATCATGAAACTCATCTCATGGAACGTCAACGGCCTTCGGGCCTGCGAGGGCAAGGGCTTCAGCGACGCTTTCAAGCAGCTTGACGCCGACTTTTTCTGCCTTCAGGAAACGAAGATGCAGCAAGGACAGCTCGACCTGCAGTTCGACGGCTATAAATCATATTGGAACTATGCTGAGAAGAAAGGCTATTCAGGCACCGCCATATTCACCAAACACGAGCCGATAAGCGTGACTTACGGCCTCGGCATTGACGAGCACGACCACGAAGGGCGCGTAATAACACTTGAAATGCCCGACTTTTATTTGGTTACCGTCTATACACCCAACTCGCAAGACGGGCTGAAACGCCTCGACTACCGCATGAAATGGGAAGACGACTTCCGCGAATATCTGCTTAAACTCGATGCAGTAAAGCCGGTTATCGCCTGCGGCGACATGAACGTGGCGCACAAGGAGATTGATCTGAAGAACCCAAAGACAAACCGTCGCAACGCCGGTTTCACCGATGAGGAGCGCGAGAAATTCACCGTCCTGCTCGCTTCCGGCTTCACTGACACCTTCCGCCACCTCCACCCTGACCTCGAAGGCGCATACTCGTGGTGGTCGTACCGCTTCCATGCACGCGAGAAGAACGCAGGCTGGCGCATCGACTACTTCATCGTTTCCAACCGTTTGGCCGAAAACATCAAGTCAGCCGGCATCCACAATGAAATCTACGGCTCCGACCATTGCCCGGTAGAACTGGTAATTTGACTCGTATATAAAAGTTTTTCAAAGCATTTTTTACTGTTTCATGAATATAGAAACATTTAGGAAATGACAGCTCTGTCGCAAGGACAGGCATTGCCGTAACAATATTTATACGCAATTTTCAATCACAAGAAGGTATGTCAGAAAGTGAATAACTATTTTTTGACATACCTTTTTTTCATATACCTTAATTCCGCAACACTATTACAAATATAACTTTTTAAGTACCTGAGCAACAA